>ENA-ORTS01001929-ORTS01001929.1-human-gut-metagenome-genome-assembly--contig:-NODE-1929-length-13245-cov-3.404246_pt1 | contig 13245 bp, 7 predicted proteins | sample MGYA00241911_ERZ509186 | MGnify/ENA primary metagenome ERZ509186 (study PRJEB26280, sample SAMEA2338852) | human gut metagenome | biome: human gut; feature: human-associated habitat; material: faeces...
CCAAGAAAAAAACGGCTTGCTTCTTATGCCTACAGCAAAGGTAACTAAAAACGTTTCTGCCGCCACAGGCGGCGGAAACGTTCTGTGTTCCACTCTGATTTCAATCAAGACAAAGGCTTGGCTTTACTCTTTACGCTGTATTCTCCGAAAGAAAGAAGTACTCTTTTTTGCCGGATAATACGGGTTTTATTAACTTGCGCACAAATTATCGCTAATCATTAACCACTAACCATTAATTCCATGAAATACCAAGTTGCCATTATCGGTGGAGGTCCTGCGGGATATACTGCTGCCGAAGCTGCCGGAAAAGCAGGATTGAGTGTCGTACTATTTGAGAAGCAGAGTCTCGGTGGAGTGTGCCTGAATGAAGGGTGTATCCCTACCAAGACCTTGTTGTATTCGGCCAAGACCTATGACGGAGCCCGCCATGCTGCAAAGTATGCGGTCAGTGTGCCCGAAGTATCGTTCGATTTGCCCAAGATTATTGCCCGCAAGCAGAAGGTAGTGCGCAAGCTGGTATTGGGAGTCAAAGGAAAGCTGACTGCCCATGGTGTGACGATTGTCAGCGGAGAGGCCACAGTGACGGACAAGAATCATGTGGAGTGCGGCGGAGAAACCTACGAATGCGAGAACCTGCTGCTCTGCACCGGTTCCGAAACCTTTGTCCCTGCCATTCCCGGCATAGACAAAGTGTCCTATTGGACTCATCGTGATGCACTGGATAACAAGGAACTGCCCGCTTCGCTTGCCATCATCGGCGGCGGTGTCATCGGTATGGAGTTCGCTTCTTTCTTCAACAGCCTGGGAGTGCAGGTAACCGTCGTCGAGATGCTGGACGAGATACTGGGAGGCGGTATGGACCGAGAGCTGGCGGGTATGCTCCGTGCAGAGTACGCCAAGCGGGGAATCAAGTTCATGCTGAGTGCAAAAGTAGTGTCTGTCATGCCGGATACTGCCGAAGCTTCTTCCCTTATCCAGGTGAATTATGAAACAGCCGACGGTCCCGGTTCCGTCGTTGCCGAACGGCTTCTGATGAGTGTCGGGCGCCGTCCGGTAATGAAAGGCTTCGGATTGGAGAATCTGGGCTTGGAAAGTTTGGAGCGCGGAAATGTCTTTGTCTACGGACAGATGCAGACTTCAGTTCCCGGAGTATATGCTTGCGGCGACTTGACGGGATATTCCTTGCTGGCGCATACAGCCGTCCGCGAGGCGGAAGTAGCCATACATTCCATCATTGGCAAGAAGGATGCCATGAGCTACCGTGCCATCCCCGGCGTGGTATATACTAATCCCGAAATAGCCGGTGTGGGCGAGACAGAAGAATCCCTGCAGAAGAGAGGCGTTGCCTATCGTGCTGTGAAGCTTCCGATGGCGTACAGTGGTCGCTTTGTAGCAGAGAATGAAGGAGTGAATGGCGTCTGCAAGTTACTGTTGGGCAGTGACGATACCGTATTGGGGGCACATGTCTTGGGTAATCCCGCTTCGGAAATCATCACGCTGGCAGGCATGGCTATTGAACTGAAACTTACTGCCGATGGATGGAAGAAGATTGTCTTTCCGCACCCCACGGTGGGAGAGATATTCAAGGAGGCATTGTAGAACCCATGACTATTGTTTCATATAAACATAAAAGATGAAAACCGTAAAGCTAATCACCTGCGACGATGCCTTCCAGGCACACGTCATTCAGGGTGCCTTGAAGAATGAGGGCATTGCGTCTGTTTTGCATAATGAAAACATGTCTTCCGTGATGCGCGGATATGTCCGTGATGTCACGGGAGTGGATATATTTGTTTATGAAGATGAATATGACAATGCCCTCCGCCTGCTTGAACGGAACCAGATGATTCCGGAACAGTTGAGGTACTGCCCCCATTGCGGTTCGGATGAGATTAAGTTTGTGCTGAAGAAGAGCCATCGGGTGCGTGCTGTGGTGGCTGCTGTTATTGCGGCATTGTCGGCCGCACCTCCGGGCACTGAGCATTGGGAGTATGTATGCAGGAAGTGCGGCACTCATTTTGAGAAGCCGGTGGCGAAAGGAACAGTTGAAGAATAATCAGGTGTTTATTCTTTTAACCGCTTTTCAATCCAGTCCCGGTTTTTACGTCCCAATCGGCTTTCCGCAAAATCCAGGAAAGCCGATGTGTCTGTTATATGGGCTTGGATGACACCTGCCAGAAAGTTGAAGAAAGGTTCTTCACCCACTCGGACAAGCAGGTCGGCGAGTAGTACTGACCCTTTCCTATAGAGGGCAAGATGCGCTTCGCGGTCGTTGCGGTCAATACCCCAGATAGGACGGATATGGCGTGTTTCCTTACGGTAGGCGTCGATGTAAGCGGCATAGGCTTTTTCGTCGCGGGCGTGGCGTATGTATTGCAAAGCACTGAATTCGGCAAAAGATTCGTTCAGCCAGTCGTGCCAAGATTCCACCGGAGCCTTGTTCCACCAGAAGTGGCCGATTTCGTGGGCGGTGTTCTTGAGTACATATTCATTGAATGTTCGGGAACTGAGCATAATGAAATTTTTACGGCTGTACCCTCCTGAGGTGCCGGAAGCTGAAAGCAGGAATTTCATGTAAATATTCTCATCTCCCGCAATTTTATAAAGGCGTCGGAAGAATTTCAAGGCATTGTGGCAACATTGAAGTGCCGAGTCTGCACCGGCATCCGGGAAGTCTGTATAGATAAGTTCAATGGTAGTTCCGTTATCATTGATGCGGCGGCTTTTCAGCATGGGTGAAGCCAGGATAACATTGTCGAAATTCTCCCAAGGTTGCTCCATTTCCCATATCCCTTCTTCTGTATGGGAAATAATACCTGAGCCGCTCACCGTATAACCGTCAGTGATGCCGATTCGTAAGTGCGAATAATCTGCCCGGTTACCGTTGCAGACAGGATACCATCCCGTATAGTAACCAAGTTCAATCCAATGGTCATTGAATGATTTTGCAGGGCCCTGCACTTCCTGCATGTAGAGTGTGTAACGGGTATTTATGCGGCAGCGGTCATCGGCTCCTGCCGGCCGGTAGAGGGTCAAGGTCCGTCCGTCGGGAATGAATTGGGCAGGTGCCGGGGCAAGCGTATCGAAACGGTAGGTTATCTCCCGGCTGCTGTGGCGTAGTGTGTCGATACGGGCATGGCGCCATAGTACCAACGAGATTGAGTCACTGTCATGGAAATCGACTTCAAACGAACCGCCAACTTCGACTTGTCGGTTCGGTACATCAATCTGTACGGTTAAGTCATAACTGACAATGCGCGGAGATTCTTGTGCCCGAAGCATGGGGGAGAAAAGGAGGCATATTGTAAAGCTGGCAATTGTAAGTTGTAGTTTCATGGTACATCAATTTTAGAGTGATAGTAACTGGGAGATTTTGCCTATGCAATCTATGCAAAAGTAGTATTTTTAAAGGAATATTAAGATGGATGGCTGGATATAATTTATGAAAAGACTACCTCGTTGTTGTTCATTTGTAAGATTGTCGTACTTTTGCCTTTAAAGATAAATATATTTATGAAAAGGATATTGTTGCTGTTAATTTTATCCGTCTGCCTGCTCCCATTATGGCCCCAAGAGACGGTAACTCCGGTGAAGCCGCTCTCTGCGCGGATTGATGCGTTGATAGAACACAAACTTCCCGCAGGCTCTAATGTGGCCATTTCGGTCTATGACCTGACTGCCGGAAAGCCCTTGTACGGCTATCAGGCGGACAAGCTTTCCCGTCCCGCTTCCACCATGAAGCTGCTGACCACCATTACCGCCCTTTCCCGTCCCGAAGCCGACGAGCCGTTCCGTACGGAAGTGTGGTATCAGGGAACCATTGAGCGCGATACCTTGCAGGGGGATATGTATGTGATAGGCGGTTACGACCCGGAGTTTGATGAAGAGGCATTGGATTCCCTGGTGGCTACCGTGGCCCGTTTCCCCTTCTCTGTCATCAAAGGCAAGGTGTATGGAGATGTCTCCATGAAAGACTCCTTGTACTGGGGCAGCGGCTGGTTGTGGGATGATACTCCCTATTCCTTCCAGCCCTACCTCTCACCGCTGATGCTGAATAAAGGAGTGGTGAAGGTTACCGCCACACCCGGCGAACGGGGCGACAGCGCACGCCTTGAATGCACTCCCGCCTCTTCCTATTATACACTGACGAACAAGACCCAAAGCCGTACCCCTTCTGCCGGACGTTTCCGTGTGTCGCGCGACTGGCTGGTGAACGGGAACAACATCACCGTGACGGGCAACGTCGATGCCCGCCGTGCAGGTACGGTCAATATATTTTCTTCGCAGGACTTCTTCATGCATACCTTTATGGAACGGTTGCAGGCACGAGGCATCCGGTGCATTCCGGCGGCAGAAGCGGAAGTCTCTTACCTCTTCGGTGAGTTCCGGCAAGACAGCCTCTCCGTACGGATGGCTTCCTACGAAACTTCCGTGCAGGATGTGGTGAAACAGATAATGAAGGAGAGCGATAATCTCAATGCCGAAGCCATGCTCTGCCGGTTGGGTGTGCAGAGCAGCGGAAAGAAGCGTGTCTCTGCCGAGGACGGGCTTTCTGCCATCCGCATGCTGATAAAAGAGATGGGATATAACCCCGATAGGTATAATCTGGCAGATGGTTGCGGCCTTTCCAATTACAACTACATTTCACCGGAACTCTTGGTTTCTTTCCTGCGATATGCCTACTCGCGTACGGATGTTTTCCAGAAACTTTATAAGGCTTTGCCCATTGGCGGCGTGGACGGTACACTGGAGTTCCGCATGAAGAAAGGCACCCTTTCCCACAGAAATGTACATGCCAAGACGGGTTCCTTTACCGCCATCAACTGCCTGGCCGGCTACCTTAAAGCCCGCAACGGACACGAGATAGCCTTTGCCATCATGAACCAGAATGCACTGTCGGGCAGGGAAGCACGCGCTTTCCAGGATGCGGTGTGTGATGAAGTGATACGTTGAGGTTTAGCCATCGTAAAGTTGACCTTTAGCGTCGTAAAGTTAAGGTTTAGCTTCCTAATGCAGACCTTTACGGAGTGAGCCCCAAGAGTAGGGGAAATCATTCCTCTTTCGTATTGCGGTAGCGTGCCGGAGACATACCCAGATAAGACTTCACATACTTCCCGAAGAAAGACTGGTTGGGGAAATTAAATTCTTCTGCAATCTCCTTGATGGACTTGTCCGAATGCTTCAGCCGGTACTTGATGTGCTCGATGGCACTTTCGTTAATCAAGTCAAGCGGTGTACGTCCGCATGCCTGCTTGATGACCTTCGAAAAGTGTTTGGGACTATAGCAGAGTGCATCGGCATAATATCCTACAGAACGGTGTATGCCGTTGTCTTTGGACAACATCTCTATAAACTTACGCAGGATATAGTCGGACTGTTTGATGCTTTCTTTTGTATCGACTGTCATTTCTGAAGGGTTCACTTCTTTGTTGAGGTGTCCCAACATCTCACAGAAAATGGCAGAAAACAAGTATTGCATCACTTCCCTGTGATAGTGATGAGGCTCGTCGTTTATCTTTGCCATAAGCAGTTCTCGGTAGAATTTGAAGATTTCCTTGTCCCCTTCCTCCCCGACAGACTTTATGGGATTGTTGTGGATATGCATAACGGTATTCCATGTATCCTTCTCCATCTTGACCACGCGTTGTAGGAACTGTGTGGAGAATGCGGCAAGCCTTATCTTGTGCTTCGGGCTTACCATCGCGTGGCTGATAATGGTATTGGGAAGGCCGAGCAGTAAGTCGCCTGCTTCCAGTTGGTAGGTTTTGTAGTTGACGTCCAACTGGATGCAGCCTTCTAGACAGATAGCGATAAGGAAGCATCCCAATCTTATTGTATCTTCATTGTAGGGGCTTCCCTCCAGACTGTTGATTATGACAAAGTCATTGTCTACATAGTCAAGGACATGTTCGCTGTTTTTAAAGTCCGCGATTTCTACGATTTTTATGTTCCCTTTCTCCATATTCTTCCTTTTTCGTTTTGCAAAGTTGGTGAATAATGGGAAATATGGGATGTTCCATTATGCGGCTTTCTTGTTCTATATGTCATTTATAGACAATTCATTAGCCTTAAAAAAGATGAATGTCGAAAAAGGAACATCTTTGGAGTGTAATTGGTCATTATGGCGTTGTTCCTTTCTCCTACTTTTGCCACCAGTTTTAACAAAAAGACAATGAGAAAAAGTATGATTACATTGAACAGGAAATGGATACGGCTGATAGGGATTGTCGGTTGTACAATGTGTTTGGCATCTTGCAAGCAGGCATCGGATGCTTCCGGAATGAAACCTTCTTATGCTACCATGAAAGTGGAGGCGACGGACAAAGAGCTTTCCACTTCGTACTCAGCAACGATACGCGGACGGCAGGACATAGATATTTATCCGCAAGTGTCGGGCACCATCGAGAAGCTTTGTGTGACCGAGGGGCAGAAGGTGCGCCGGGGACAACTGCTTTTCATCATCGACCAGGTTCCCTACAAGGCTGCACTCAAAACGGCCGTTGCCAATGTGGAAGCGGCACGTGCCGCACTGGCTACTGCCGAACTGACTTATAACAGCAACAAGGAATTGTATGCGCAGAAAGTGGTTTCGGAATTCAGCCTGAAGACTGCCGAAAACAGCTACCTTACCGCCAAGGCGCAACTCTCGCAGGCCGAGGCCCAGGAGATAAGCGCACGCAACAACCTCTCTTATACGGAAGTGAAGAGTCCCAGCGACGGGGTGGTGGGGGCATTGCCCTACCGTGCAGGGGCATTGGTCAGCCCCAGCTTGCCGCAACCGCTGACAACGGTCAGTGACAACAGCGACATGTACGTTTACTTTTCCATGACCGAGAACCAGTTGCTCGCCCTGACACGCCAGTACGGCAGCATGGACGAGGCGCTGAAGAACATGCCGGCGGCAGAGCTGCGTCTGAACGACAATTCCGTCTACGACAAGAAAGGTACCATCGAGTCCATCAGTGGTGTCATCGACCGCCAGACGGGTACGGTAGTGGCACGCGTGGTCTTCCCCAACGAATCGCGCCTGCTCCATAGCGGGGCATCGGGCACGGTGGTGGTGCCTGCCACGTATAAGAACTGCATTGTGATTCCGCAAGAAGCCACCGTACAGTTGCAGGACAAGACGTTGGTATACAAGGTAGTGGATGGCAAGGCCGTCTCTACCCTGATTACCGTGGCAGGAATAAATGACGGACGCGAATACGTGGTGCTGGACGGACTGAAAGTGGGTGACGAGATTGTTTCCACAGGTGCCGGACTGCTGCGCGAAGGAACGCAAGTGAAATGATGATTGCTATTTTATCAACTATCAATGACCCATTAAGATGAAAGGAAATATATTTATAAAACGGCCGGTGATGGCTATCTCCATCTCCGTACTGATTCTGGTGATAGGGCTCATTTCGCTCTTTACGCTGCCGGTGGAACAATATCCTGACATTGCGCCTCCTACGGTATATGTCAGTGCCAACTACACCGGCGCCGATGCCGAAGCCGTGCTGAACAGTGTCATCATGCCGTTGGAGGAGAGCATCAACGGTGTGGAGAACATGATGTACATCAGTTCTACCGCCACCAATGCCGGTTCTGCCACCATACAAGTCTATTTCAAGCAGGGCACGGACCCCGACATGGCTGCGGTGAACGTACAGAACCGCGTATCCAAGGCGCAGGGACTGCTGCCCGCCGAAGTGACGAAAATCGGTGTGACTACCCAGAAGCGGCAGACCAGCTTCCTGCAAATCGGCGCTTTGGTGAGCACCGACGGGCGCTACGACCAGACGTTCCTTGCCAATTACCTCGACATCAACGTGATTCCGCAAATCAAACGTATCGAAGGTGTGGGTGACGTAATGGAGCTGGGTGATACCTACAGTATGCGCATCTGGCTGAAACCGGAACGGATGGCGCAGTATGGACTGGTCCCTTCGGATGTGACCGCCGTATTGGGCGAGCAGAACATCGAAGCGCCTACCGGTTCGCTGGGCGAGAATTCAAAGAACGTGTTCCAGTTTACGATGAAGTATCGCGGACGTCTGAAGAGTGTGGAGGAATTCCAGAACACGGTGGTACGCTCGCAGAGTGACGGTTCCGTGCTCCGTCTGAAGGACGTGGCGGATGTGGAGCTGGGTACGCTGACCTATAGTTTCCGCAGTGAGATGGACAGCAAGCCGGCGGTACTTTTCATGATGTTCCAGACGGCAGGCTCCAACGCAACCGCCGTCAACAAGCAGATTACCGCACAGATAGACGAGATGAGGAAGAGCCTGCCCGAAGGGACGGAATTTGTGACGATGATGAGTTCCAACGACTTCCTCTTCGCTTCCATACACAATGTGGTGGAGACACTGGTCATTGCCATTATACTGGTAATTCTGGTGGTGTATTTCTTCCTGCAGGACTTCAAGAGTACGCTTATACCCTCCATTTCCATTATCGTGTCGCTGGTCGGCACGTTTGCCTGCCTGGTGGCTGCGGGGTTCAGTCTCAATATCTTGACGCTGTTTGCGTTGGTGCTTGCCATCGGTACGGTGGTGGACGATGCCATCGTGGTGGTGGAGGCGGTGCAGTCCAAGTTCGATGCCGGATACAAGTCCCCTTACCTTGCCACGAAGGATGCGATGGGCGATGTGACGATGGCCATCATCTCTTGTACCTGCGTGTTCATGGCGGTATTTATCCCCGTGACGTTTATGGGCGGTACTTCGGGCGTGTTCTATACGCAGTTCGGTGTCACGATGGCAACGGCGGTGGGCATCTCCATGATTTCGGCATTGACGCTTTGTCCCGCCTTGTGTGCCATCATGATGCGTCCGTCGGACGGTACGAAGAGTGCGAAGAGCATCAACGGACGGGTGCGTGCGGCATACAATGCCTCGTTCAACGCCGTGCTGGGCAAATATAAGAAAGGTGTGATGTTCTTCATCCACCACCGCTGGATGGTGTGGACTTCATTGGCGGCTACCGTCGTATTGCTGGTTTACTTGATGAGCACCACCAAGACAGGGCTTGTGCCGCAGGAGGACCAGGGTGTCATCATGGTGAACGTCAGCACGTCTCCGGGAAGCACGCTGGAAGAAACCACGAAGGTGATGAACAAGCTGGAGGACATCCTGAAAAACACTCCCGAGATAGAACACTATTCCAAGGTGGCAGGATACGGATTGATGTCCGGTCAGGGCACTTCCTACGGTACCATCATCATCCGTCTGAAGGACTGGGGCGAGCGGAAGGGGAGCGAACACACGTCCGACGCTGTGGTGGCCCGTCTCAATGCACAGTTCTACGGTGTGAAGGAGGCACAGATATTCAGCTTCCAGCCGGGTATGATTCCGGGCTATGGTATGGGTAACTCCCTGGAGCTGAACCTACAGGACAGAACGGGTGGTGACATGGCTACGTTCTACGAGGCAGTGATACAGTTTCTGGGTGCGTTGAACCAGCGTCCCGAAGTGGCTATGGCGTATACCTCTTATGCCATGAATTTCCCGCAGGTATCGGTAGATGTGGATGCTGCCAAGTGCAAGCGTGCGGGTATCTCGCCGGGTGCGGTGCTCGACGCATTGGGCAGCTATTGCGGCGGTGCCTATATTTCCAACTACAATCAGTTTGGCAAGGTGTACCGCGTCATGATGCAGGCATCGCCCGAATATCGTCTGGACGAACAAGCACTGGGTAATATGTTTGTGCGCAACGGTACGGAGATGGCTCCGGTCAGCCAGTTCGTGACGTTGAATAAGGTGCTCGGTCCGGAGACGGCAAACCGTTTCAATCTGTACAGCGCTATCGCCGCTAATGTGAATCCGGCGGAAGGATATTCGTCCGGTGAAGTGCAGAAAGTGATTGCGGAAGTGGCAGAACAGACATTGCCGCTGGGCTACGGTTACGAGTACGGAGGTATGGCACGTGAGGAAGCCAATACTGGTGGTGCGCAGACTGTCTTTATTTATGCCATCTGTATCTTCCTTATCTATCTCATCCTGGCATGTCTTTATGAGAGTTTCCTGATACCGTTTGCGGTCATCTTCTCCGTACCGTTCGGGCTGATGGGTTCATTCCTCTTTGCCAAGGTTCTGGGATTGGAGAACAACATCTATTTGCAGACGGGTGTGATTATGCTGATTGGCTTGCTCGCCAAGACGGCCATCCTGATTACGGAGTATGCCATCGAGCGGCGCCGCAAGGGAATGGGCATTGTGGAATCAGCTTATTCGGCCGCCCAGGTCCGTTTGCGTCCTATCCTGATGACGGTGCTGACGATGATATTCGGTATGCTTCCGCTGATGTTCTCGAGTGGTGCGGGCGCCAACGGTAACTCTTCGCTGGGTACGGGCGTAGTAGGCGGCATGCTCATCGGAACGCTAGCGCTGCTTTTCGTCGTTCCGGTGTTCTACATCATCTTCGAGTACTTACAGGAGAAGGTTCGTCCGCCAATGGAGGAAGAAGCCGATATGCAGGTATTGCTTGAAAAGCAGAAGAGTGAGGCAGAACGGGCGAAAGATTGAGGAAAATAAAATAAAAACAGATTGGAACAATGAAGAAACATATCATCCTATTGTCCGCCGCCGGTTTGCTGTTCAGCAGTTGCGGCGTGTACACCAAATACAAACCTGCTACCGAGGTCCCCGACGGCCTCTACGGGGAAGAAATAGCCACTTTTACGGAGAGCCTCGCCGGTTCTCCGGCTGCCACCGAAGACAGCCTGGACCTTGGCCTGGGCGGCATGGACTGGCACGAGCTTTTCACCGACCCACATCTGCAGGCACTCATCGGACAAGGGTTGCAGAACAATACCGACTACCAGTCGGCACAGCTCCGCGTGGAGGAAGCCGAAGCTACCCTGCTGTCCGCAAAGCTTGCCTTCCTGCCCTCCTTTGCCCTTGCGCCGCAGGGCACGGTGAGCAGCTTTGACAGCCACAAGGCCACACAGACCTATTCGCTGCCCGTTACTGCCAGTTGGGAGCTGGATGTTTTCGGCCGCATGCGCAATGCCAAGAAACAGTCGAAGGCGCTCTATGCGCAGAGTCAGGACTATCGCCAGGCCGTGCGTACCCAGCTCATTGCCGGGATAGCCAATACTTACTATACCCTGCTGATGCTGGACCAGCAGCTTGCCATCTCCAGGCAGACCGAAGAGACGTGGCGGGAAACCGTTGCTTCCACCCGTGCCCTGATGAATGCGGGCATGGCGAACGAGTCCGCCGTGTCGCAGATGGAGGCCACGTACTATCAGGTGCAGACTTCCGTGCTTGATTTGGAAGAACAGATAAACCAGGTGGAGAACAGCCTTGCGCTGTTGCTGGCAGAGACGCCCCGTCATTACGAGCGCGGTGTGCTGGCAGAGCAGCAGTTCCCCGTGGGCTTTTCTATAGGGATTCCTGTTCAGATGCTTTCCTGCCGTCCTGATGTCCGCTCGGCTGAGCGGACACTGGAAGCGGCGTTCTACGGCACCAATGCGGCGCGCTCTGCCTTCTATCCCTCCATCACGCTGGGCGGGAGTGCGGGCTGGACCAATTCTGCCGGTTCAATGATTGTGAATCCCGGCAAGTTCCTGGCTTCGGCAGTGGGTTCGCTGACGCAGCCGCTCTTTGCCCGCGGGCAGGTCATTGCACAGTACCGCATAGCCCGTGCCCAGCAGGAGGAGGCTTCCCTTGCCTTCCAGCAGACATTGCTGAATGCAGGCAGCGAGGTGAACGATGCCTTGACTGCCTGGCAGACAAGCCTATCCAAAAGCGAACTGCTGGACAAGCAGGTAGCTTCCTTGCAGACAGCTGCCCGCAGCACTTCCCTGCTGATGGAGCATGGCAACACCACCTATCTGGAGGTGCTTACCGCCCGGCAGACATTGCTCAATGCACAACTGGCACAGACGGCAAATCGATTTTCTGAAATACAAAGCCTGATTAACCTCTACAAGGCGTTAGGGGGAGGTCAGGAATAGAGTGTCATCATACTACTCTCTCTGCATCTTCATTTTAAATGTGAAGGAAGGGCTGTCCGGGAAGTGATTCCAGGCAGCCCGTTTTCAATGAATAGGAGGGATCAAATGGAGGCAAGTATTTCTCTAGACAAATTATTGCAGTTTTTCACTCAATGCGAACGATAAGTGTTGGCTCGGTGAGAGATCGATTGAAGAAACTGAAAAGGAAACTGAAGCAAAAGATAGTGAGTTTACCGGTAAGAAGGAGGTTTTGCCAGGAATTGATGCAGGGATGTAGTAGGTACTGAAATAGCTTGTTGTTGGATCTATAGATGCAGCGTGTTCCATCTATATATGCAACGCGTTGCATATATAGATCCAGCAAACCGGAAATATACATGCAACGCGGCATATCTTTCGGGCGGTTTCTCTCCGCCTTTTTAGGGAGCAGTTTATTTATACTGTGCCCAGTCTACATTCTTCATGTCTCCACTTTGGGCCAGCTCAGCGTGCATAGCCAGTGCGGCGCGCAGGGCATGGGGAGTCTGTGACTTGCCGTCGGTCAGTTTCAGGTAATCCCACAGAATGTTCTTGTAGTCCGGATGAACACAGTTTTCGATGATGGCTTGTGCACGTTCTTTCGGACTCTTGCCGCGGAGGTCGGCCACACCTTGTTCGGTGATGATGATGTTGACGTCATGCTCCGTGTGGTCCATGTGCGAAACCATCGGCACGATAGCCGAGATTTTACCTTCCTTGGCAACGGACGGACAGGTGAAGATGGAGATATAGGCATTGCGGGTGAAGTCACCGCTTCCACCGATACCGTTCATCATCTTCGTACCGCCGATGTGCGTGGAGTTCACGTTGCCGTAGATGTCGGCTTCGATGGCGGTGTTGATGGAGATGATACCGAGCCGGCGCACCACTTCCGGGCTGTTGGAGATTTCCGACGGACGGAGCACCAGCTTGTCGCGGAAGAAATCCATATCGTTGTAGATGCCTTCCAGACAGTCATTTGTAACAGTCAGTGAACAGGCGCTACCGAATTTGATGCGTCCTTCGCGAATCAATCCGATCACGGAATTCTGGATTACCTCTGTGTACATTTCGAATGCAGGAATCGTTTTATCACGTCCCAATGCACCGAGTACGGCGTTGGCGATGTTTCCTACACCCGATTGCAAAGGCAAGAAACTGGACGGGATAATACCGCGTTTCATGTCGGCTGCAAGGAAGTCGGCAACATTCTGGCCGATTTTGTCGGTCAACGGATCAGCGGCAGCGAAAGAACGCGCTTCGTCCGGCCAGTTGGTTTCCAC
>ENA-ORTS01001933-ORTS01001933.1-human-gut-metagenome-genome-assembly--contig:-NODE-1933-length-13205-cov-2.274525_pt1 | contig 13205 bp, 10 predicted proteins | sample MGYA00241911_ERZ509186 | MGnify/ENA primary metagenome ERZ509186 (study PRJEB26280, sample SAMEA2338852) | human gut metagenome | biome: human gut; feature: human-associated habitat; material: faeces...
TAATGATTAAAGAACTGGAACATACGTTTTTGAAAATCTATTTTGTTGGCAATCTTTGTCGGCCAATGCGGTTCGCCTGTATAGTTCAGCATCCAGCAAGGCTTTCCAAGACGTTTCATTGCCACAAAATATTCTATTCCCTGATACCAGGGCACATGTCCGTCAGCGTCATTATGCATGATTAAAACAGGTGTTTGTACCTTGTCCATCGTGAACAGAGCAGAGTTTTCCAAGTAACGCAACGGAGTACTCCAAGGCGTACCGCCCAGACGGCTCTGAGTATGTTCATACTGGAACGAGCGTGCCAGCCCCGATCCCCAACGGATACCTCCGTAGGCACTGAACATATTGACCACCGGAGCACCTGACTCAATAGCCGCAAACAAATCAGTACGTGTAGCCAGATAAGCCACTTGATAACCGCCCCAACTATGTCCCTGCGCCCCTATGGCTTTCTCGTCAATATAACCTTTGCCTATCAACATGGCAACCCCCGGCATCAGACAGTTATAGCAACTCTCACCCGGATAACCGTCTACATAACGTATGTCCGGATTGAACACAATATACCCGTTACTGTTATAAAGATGATAATCAATGGTAGACCGATGGGGTTCCGGCATCCGGTAATTAAACAGAGTTTCCGAATTTCGCTCATAGAAACTCACAATCATCGGGTATTTCTTGGCCGGATCAAAATCGGCAGGCTTGTACACCACCCCTTTCAACTTACGGCCATCTAAAGATATCCACGAAACCAGTTCGGCAGTTCCCCACAAATAGTCTTTCTGTTGGTCAATGCCATGAGTCAGCCGAATAGATTTCTTGAAATCGAGTGTAGCATAATGAAGGTCAGGATATTGCTCAAAACTTTCCATCGTATAGATTACATGGTCTGTATTTTTCGCCTTAGAAATACTGCGTAACATATAGTTACCCGCCATCAATTCTTTGGGAGAAGCAGCGGTGGAAAGACGAGCCTTGTAATACCCGTTCCCTTTGGTCACTTCGTTAAAGCCTTTCAACAACTGTGGCTTGTTCAGGTCAATCACACGCTCCTCCTTATCCAGTTTTACCAAACGATATGAAATCCGGTTCTTACGTCCATTCATCGTCAGATTGACAGGTTCCTTCATGGCATCCGGATCGAATTTCCAAATATCATAACGGTCATAAATTAAAAGGGACTCATCCCGTTCCGTCCATCCGGCAGTTCCATGTGCGTTCGGATAGTCAGGTACATCATTCTCTTCATCCCATGCGAGGAAAGAAGCGGGGGTAGTCAACTGATTTTTTTTCCCGTCTGCCATAGAAAGAGTATACCAACAACTGTCTGTTTCAGCATACCAATACGCATACTTGCCTTGTGGTGAAAGACGGTATCTGCCATAATCCGCCGATGCCAGTAATTTACGGCTGCCATCTTCCAAAGACACTGTGTAATAATCACTGCGTGTCCGCCCTTCCCACATGGAGGACAATGAATAAGGACGCGAAGTGGAAAGCAATGCCAACGGGGCATCTCCTTCATCTCCCAACAAAATCTGAGATAACTCCTCATCTGCCAGCTGACAAATACGACCACCATTTATATGATAAACCGCTTGATAGCTTCTTTTCAGCTCTTTCTCCTTATTATAATCCTGTACAGTATATTGCACCGGCTCGTCCCAACTCCACACCTGCACATTGGGACGGTTCTCCGCCAATTGCAACGTATCCTTTTGTCTAGGCTCAGGCGATGTGCCAAAAAACAACCGGGAAGCACTCTTCGAAAATTGTAATTTCCCATGCTCGCTGATTACCCATCCTTTCGGAAAAGCCCGATTGCCACGTGCCGCAACTTCTGTTGCCGGTGCTCCCTGCTGTGACAGCCACAAGCTCATGGCTTTATAACAAGAATCTTTCTGTGCACAATATAAGAAAGCCAAGTTTGCTCCATCTTCATCAAAAGTTACCTGTTTAAACACCCCGTCACCTTCTTTTATCAGCGTCTTCACACCTGTTTCCGTATTCAGAAGATACAATCCCGGCTTTTCCTCTGCTTTATCACCTGCGGTAATATAATAAAGCATTCCGCTTTTCTCCGCAAAGTTGAAAGCTTTCACAGCAGGAGCCTCATACCGGGTACTGAGGTTTGCATTCAACGGTTGGACATACAAAGTCGAGTCTTTCCTTCCCTTCTGAAAAGCAACCCAGTCCGCCTTCTCTGCCAGCCTGAATGTTTTCAGTGAATCAATCACTTCCCTGCCGCCCGAAAGCGAATAAATGACCAATGCATCCATCGGCATCTTTTCTTTCTTCGTTTTCTTTATTTTCAGAGAATCCACTATCATCTTGCCGGGTTTCTGCGACACAACCAAATAGTCGGAAGAAGCCGAGAAAAGAAAACGGTCCGCCCGCGGAAAAGTGGCAAGTTCCTTCCCTTGTGCATCATACAAATTCACCACAGCATCTCCTTCCCAAGGTTCCATCTTGCATGCCACCCACTTTCCATTATCAGAAATAGCTTGCCCGCTGATACGCTGCCAGGCAACTAAATTGTCTACTGTGAGACTTTTCGAGGCTGTCTGCGCCATCACAGGCGACAGATTCCCTATGCATAGGACAAGAGCCAGATACTTTACATGTTTCATATCCATTTTATCGTTACTGATTAGTTCGATTTTTATAAAAGCTTATCTTTCTCATATTCCGTTTTATCTTCGGCCGCAACCAGATTTAATTCCCTGCCGCTCTCTCCATACGAAACCGCATGACGTACTGCAAAATTTTCCAAGAACAAATGGTTCAGCGTAAACAATGCCCCATTCAAGTGCTCATTTCTGACAGAAGGTTTTGTATTCCTACTACGAATCCGAGACATGCATTTACGATGCTGTCCGGGAGTCAAGACACCCGCCATCCATCCACTTTTTAAATAATGCAAATATATAAAAAACGGATAAAAGTCTGATTCTAAACAATAATTTTGTACTTTTACTGTCGCATATAATCCATATACATTCAACACCAAACAATAAAAGCCATGACAGCAAGAAACAAAGTTCTAACCATCATGGGTATCATTATACTTATCGGGATTATCTCAATAGGATTCTTTGTATTTCCAATCGGAATTTCCATGTGCGCCATTACAGGCTTATGCTATGGCTGCAAATATAAAGACAAGTTGTTTATCAGATGGTCATCTGTAGGATTGGTAACAGGTATCGGACTTTCCATTTACACCTGGTGTTTAATCTCGTCAATGTAAAACAGCATAAGTTCAGTAAAAAAAAGAGGGGTTACGACAACCCCTCTATTTCACCATTCACGATATCAATATGCAATGCCTGCGGTTCCTTCGGCAATCCCGGCATACGCATTATTTCTCCGGCAATGACTACCAGCATCTCAGCTCCGGCATTCATCACAATATCTTGTACATGGAATTCAAAATTGTCTACCGCACCGTAAATTTTGGGGTCGGTAGAGAATGAATACTGCGTCTTGGCAATGCAGATAGGGAAATTTCCATATCCCAATTCTACAATATGCTTCAGTTTCTTACGGGCAGCGGCACTATACGTAATAATGCTGGCACCGTATAAATTACAAGCCACCTTCGATATTTTAGTTTCTACACTATCCTCATCATCATAGGCATATTGCAAAGGCTCGGAAGGTTGTTCCTCAATGGTTTTCACAACCAGTTCCGCCAATTCTACTGCCCCTTCGCCACCATCAGTAAAGGCGTTGTTCACTGCAAAGCCCACACCTTTCTTCTCGCAATGGGTACGGATATAATCCACTTCTTCCTCCGAATCATCCCCATAACGGTTAAACGCAACGACAACTGTCTGACCGAAATATCTCAAATTACGCAAATGCTTATCCATATTGGCCACACCCTGCTTCAAAGCTTCCAGATTGGGTTCCTTTATCTTATCCTGTGATACGCCGCCATGCATTTTCAATGCACGGGCAGTAACCACCAAGACGGTCAGTTTAGGTGTGATACCTGCTTTACGGCACTTGATATCATAGAACTTCTCCGCTCCCAGGTCAGCCCCGAATCCGGCTTCGGTAATAGTATAATCACTAAAAGTCATTGCCATCTTGGTTGCAAGGATGGAATTGCATCCATGAGCTATATTGGCAAATGGACCTCCGTGTACAAAAGCAGCCGTATGTTCGGTTGTCTGCACCAAATTAGGTGAAAGAGCATCCTTCAAAAGCACCGTGATTGCTCCCGCCACCCCTAAGTCTTTCACCGTAAAAGGTTTGTGCAGGCAACCGGCAAAGCCATGTGAACAGAAATAATTTTCGTCCATATCGCTACGGGCGGTCAGGGCGATCACCGGCAGGGTTTGCACCCATGATGTGTCCAGCGTGCGGATGGCTTTCAATAAGTCGAATCCGTTCATGGCAGGCATTTGTATGTCCGTGAGTAAGACGTCGAAGCGCTTTTCTTTCAATTGGTTGAGGAGCTCTTCGGGATGATGGCAGCAGGTCACAGTCACTCCGGGGCGTTCCAGCATGGCGGTGGTAAGCTGTAACTGTATGCGGTCGTCGTCAATTAAAATCAGGTGAATCGGCTCACTGTCTTCGCGTGGAGTGTCTGTTTGCCGGATCCCGGTTGCGTCAGGGGAAGCAGGAGTATGTTCTGCTCCCGGTCCGGAAAGATTTTCATCCGGATGGGAAGGACCCTCAGGCAAAGGCAGATATACATGGAAGCAGCTGCCTTTGTCTTGTTCGCTTTCTATCTTGATATCCCCTTCGAGCAGAAGCACCAGTTTACGGGTGATGGCCAGTCCCAAGCCGAATCCTTCTTGTCCTTGTGCATTATGGAGCCGGGTGAATTCCTGAAAGATACGTTGTTGCTCTTCTTGGCTGATACCGCATCCTGTGTCACTGATACTGAAATGCAATTGGCCGTTTTCCAATGCTGCCCGCAGGGTGATGCCTCCTTCTTTAGTGAATTTCAGTGCATTGGATAGCAGATTCTCCGCTATTTGGCGGATACGGAACGGGTCTCCTATGTATACGCGGTTCAATGATTCGTTGCAATGATAGTTCAGTTCCAGCTGTTTGGAGTCTGCCATCGGTTTGAAGCTAATATAAATGGTGTCGAACAGTTGGTGGGGGTTGAACGATACCTGGTTGACGTCCATTTTATGTGCATCCAGCCGGTGGTAATCCAGCAGGGATTTGACCAGGCTGAGCAGGTGATTGGCTGAACTCTGCATATTGTTCAGATAGAAACGCTGGCGTTCTTCGGTAGTGATCCGCTCCAGCAGGTCGGTATAGCCCAAGATGGAACCCACGGGAGCTTTGATATCGTGGGTGATGGTCAGCATTAGTTTTTCACGCGCCGCCAATAAGTCTTCGGCGCGACGTTTGGCTTTTTCCAGTTCTCGGCGGTAGTGGTTGCTGCGAGTGATGTCTCTCCATATCAAAGAAAATAGCCAGAACCACAGCGACAATGGCGATCCCCGCCACTGTGCGGATAGAGCTTTGGCGAATATATTCCTCTTGTATATGTTTGTTTTGGGCCAAAGCTTGCTCTTCTTCCTCTATAGTACTTAATAGCTGATTGACTTTCTGACTTAGTTTCAAGCCGCTGAGGCGCAGGGACTGGGTGCGGCGATTGACCATTTCCATACGTTCTTGTTGGGTATCGGTTACTCGGCTCTGTATGTTTTTCAACATGGTGACCACAGTATCTGCCGGACTGTATGCCTCGGTCAGCGTATCGGTATATTCTTCCTGAATCACATTGTTGACCTGTGTGGAATCTGCTTTTCCGGGCGAGAACACTTCTCCCAAACGTTTGAAGAAGCTTTTGGGCTTTTTACGAATAATATAAGAATTGGTGTGTGTGATTACTTTTTTTCGTACATGGGGAAGGCTGAGCAAGGAATCTTGCTGGGCGATCAGTTCGTCTATATGCTGTTTGTAAAGTATATCTGTCCCACCGTCCTGAATTGCTTTCAGCAGGTTGCGCATATTCCGTTCTTTATCCATGAAAAGCATTCCTACGGTATCCAGTCGCGCCAGTTGTATGCTGTCTGTCAGCAACGTGCGTAGGGAGTCAAGTGCCGTGGTGGCTTGTTTCATGGCTCGTTGGTATCGGTAGTATTGTTCTATTTGTCCCGTACTGAGCGATTGTCCGATGACTTCCGCCTGATAGAGCTGGCTGATAATTTGGTTGGTGACATGGCGCCGTTGGCTCAGGATGGCTTCATCATCACCGGTTCCGGACAGTGACTTCATTTCTTGATAGATATATCCGATAGATATAAAGAGCAGTGCAGTCAGCAGAATATAGCCGAATGCAACTTTCAGCTTGGTGGAACGGTTGGGCAGGCTCATGGTGGTTTTATTTTTATTTCGTATCACGGTTAAAGCGCAGGTAATAGAGTATTCCGGCTGTAGTCAGTCCGAAAGGAAATGCCATCCATATTCCTATGATTCCCCAATCCATGATGAAACCGAAAAAATAGCCGGCAGGCAGGGAGATAAGGAAATAGGCGATGAATGCGATATACATCATGGGTTTCACATCTGCGATTCCACGAAGGGCATTGGCGAAATTTATCTGTAATCCATCACCAAACTGGTAGATGATGAACGGAATGATAAGTTGTGCTACCATTACGCTGACCGCCGGACTGTCGCTGAACCATCCTCCCAGTTCGTTACGCAGCAGGAAGATGGGCAGGGCGCCTATCAGTGCGATGAGCAGCATGATATGGAATCCGGCGTATGCAGAGCGCCTGACGTTCATCCGGTCATTCTGTCCGCGGAAGTTGCTAACCCGCACGGCAACGGCTGCTCCCATGCCATAATACATCATAAAGCAGATTTGGGAAATGGCGAGCATCACTTGGTGGGCCGCCAGAGCAGTAGTCCCGATCCATCCCACCATAATGGCACTGAGACTGAACGAAGCAGTTTCCATTCCCATCTGCATGGCAATGGGCCATCCCAGTTTGTTCAGGTGCAGGAAGTCTGCCCGGTTGAGCGTATTGTGTAGAAAGCCTTCTTTATAAATATGATAACGTCGGGTACAGAAAAAAATGACGGCGAACACGATCACCATCATGATACGGGAGGCCAATGTGGAAATTCCCGCTCCCAGCAATCCCATTTCGGGCATTCCCAGTTTACCGTAAATCAGAATGTAGTTGCCGATAATGTTCATTACATTTCCTGTCAATAAGATCCACATGGAAACGCGGGTATCGGTTATGCCGTCGGCAAATTGCTTGAAACCGTTGAAAAGCAGTACAAACAACAAGGATATCAGCAAAACGATGAAGTAGGGACGCATTAAAGGCAGCAGTTCTTCGGGTTGCCCCAGTCGGTGGATATTCAGATAAAGTATCCACATGATGAGTGTGAGCAATACGGCCAGCAGTGTGTTGGCAAACAGGCTGTTCTTCAGCATTCGTCCCACTACATGGGTTTCTCCCCGTCCGAACAGACTCCCTACGATAGGAGTCAGCCCGTATGAGAATCCGGTAGCGAAAATAATGGCCAAAGTAAACATATTGTTGACAAAACTGGCGGCGGCTAATTCATTCGTGCTGTGATGGCCTATCATCAATGTATCGGCAAAACCCAAAATGATGACACCTATCTGGCCGATAACGATAGGGATACCTAAAGTGAAAAGTGCTTTGTAATGTTGCATGGTTAATAAATTGCTAATGTGCCAATATGCTAATTTGCCAACTGGCTGCGCTGTGTTCCGCATGGCGCAGCCAGTTGGCAAATTAGCACATTATCAGGTCGGCAAATTACTTTTATAGTAGAGTGTGGAACAATTTTCTCGCACAAATGTTTTTTGTGCAGCTTCTTTTATCTGGCCGGCAGTGACCGAGCGATATTTGTTTACTTCATTGTTAATATCTTCCGCTTTGCCGGTCAGTTCAAAATAAGCCAGATTGGTAGCCACATTCAGGTAATTCAGGTTATTGAATATCTGTTCACTTTCATAGCGGTTCTTTACTTTTTCCAGCTCGTCTTCATCCGTCAATGCCTTCAGTTCCTGCCATACGGCAGCTTCGGCAGCTTCCAGCGTGACGCCTGGGGCGGGTTTGCCGGTGATATGGAACAATCCCTCGTCAATGCTGCCCGATATATAGGCGTCGATACTGTTGAATACCTGTTTCTCTTGTACCAGATGCTGCACCAGACGGCAGGAACGTCCGCTGCTCAGCAAGTCGCTTAGCATATCAAAAGCATAGTAGTCGGGATGGCGTCGTTCACAGATATGGAATGCCATAAAGAGCGCGTCTACAGGCACGTTCCGCTCTACTGTCAGTCGGCGTTCTTCCGTTTGCCGGGGTTCTGCCGGCAGTGAGCGGGGGGCTACGTTGCGGCGCGGGATAGGGCCGAACCACTTTTCAGCCAATGTCACTGTCTCTTCAAAAGTAATATGTCCCGTTACAGCCAGAATTGCGTTGTCCGGTGCATAATATTTAAAGAAAAAGGCTTTTACCTCTTCAAGGGTGGCATTGGCTATGTGGCTGATTTCTTTACCGATGGTAGGCCACTGGTACGGATGCACCTTATAAGCTAGGGCGCGTAGCAGATGTGAGGCGTCTCCGTATGGCTGGTTCAGGTTCCGCTGTTTGAACTCTTCGATTACCACTTGCCGTTGCACTTCCAGACTGCGCGGGTTAAAGTCGAGGGATAACATACGGTCACTCTCCAGCCAGAATCCGGTTTCCACATTCTGACGAGGGAGGGTGATGTAATAATTGGTTATGTCATTATTTGTCCATGCGTTGTTTTCGCCTCCGGCATTTTGTACCGGAGTGTCATAGTCGGGCACATGGACGGAGCCTCCGAACATCAGGTGCTCAAACAGATGGGCGAATCCGGTATGATCAGGATCTTCATCGCGTGCGCCCACATCGTACAGTAGGTTCAATGCCACCATCTGAGTCGTATTGTCCTCATTGTGTATCACACGCAGCCCGTTGGACAAGGTGTATCGGTTAATGTTAATCATCTGAGTCGCAAATTACTGAATACTTGCCTTGAGAATCCGGATATTCTCTATAGGGCGGTCTGCGCGGTTCGTTTTTGCTATTTCAATATTGTCCACTACTTCCATACCTTCGGTTACTTCACCGAATACGGTATAAGAACCGTCCAAGTGGGGAGCGCCGCCTATGGTGCTGTATGCTTTGATCTGTTCGGGGGTGAAGCGGAATTTCTCTTCTTTGTCCGCCAGCTCACGGGCTTGGGCTTCCAAGGTGTCCTGTAATTCCAGTAATCCGGCATTGTCTCCCGCCTTGCGCATCTTGTATATTTCCTTCATGTGCTGGCGTGCTAGACTGTCGAACAGGGCCTCTTCACGCTGTTCGTTTATTTTGTTCTCCATGCCCAGCAATTGCGGTTCGGTGAACTTGCGTCCGGTAACAATATAGAACTGGCAACCCGATGAAGCCTTTTCGGGGTTCACATCATCACCCTGGCGTGCTGCCGCCAATACTCCTTTCTTGTGGAAGAATTTCGGATTGAACTCAGCGGGAATGGTGTAACCCACATCACCGCTGCCCAGCATGGCAGTATCCGATGCGTTTTTGCTGTCCGGATCGCCAGCTTGGATCATGAATTGTTTGATAACCCGGTGGAACAATGTACTGTCATATACTCCTTCTTTTACCAGTTTGATAAAGTTATCACGATGCTTCGGCGTCTCGTTATACAGTTTCACGATGATGTCACCCGCAGTTGTTTCAATCTTCAACTTCGTTTCTTTTTCCATATTTCCGTCTTTCTTTTGTCCCGGTTTGCAGGCCGTCAGGCCGCACACCAGTATGGTTAATAATACAATGAGATTTCTTTTCATCTGTCTTTTTGTTTAATTTAAGCCTGCAAATATACTAAAATCGGACAAAACGATTTACCTTTGTGCCATAAAAGAGATAAAAAGCAGAAGGGATGAAATCCATATTAATCGTAGAAGATGACATCACTTACGGTATGATGTTGAAAACATGGCTCGGCAAAAAAGGTTTCCGGGTCAATTCTGTCAGCAGCATTGCCCGGGCCCAGAAGCATATCGAAGCCGAGACGGTGGACCTAATACTGTCCGACTTGCGCCTGCCCGACCGCGACGGCATAGATTTGCTGAAGTGGCTGGGAGAACATTCCCTGCACATCCCTCTTATAATCATGACGGGCTATGCCGACATACAGTCTGCCGTGCAAGCCATGAAACTGGGCGCATGCGACTACATTGCAAAACCCGTAAACCCCGACGAGTTATTGAAGAAAATGGATGAAGCCCTGAAGTCCTCATCCGTTGCTTCGGAACAGACCATGCGTTCGACCCAAACAGACCATGCGTTCGACCCAAACAGACCGTCTGTTTCGTCCAAACAGACCATGCGTTCCGAAAGCAATGGAAATCCCTGCCGGAAAGGTGCAGAGAACGCTTCATCCGACTATCTGGAAGGCGAAAGCGATGCCGCCAGGCAACTTTATAATTACGTGAACCTGGTTTCTCCCACCAACATGTCCGTCCTCATCAACGGGGCCAGCGGAACAGGCAAGGAGTACGTGGCGCAACGCATCCATAAGTTGAGCCGCCGCGCCAAACAGCCGTTCATAGCCATTGACTGCGGATCTATCCCCAAAGAGCTGGCGGCTTCCGAATTCTTCGGCCATGTAAAAGGTTCCTTTACCGGTGCGCTGACCGACAAGACGGGCGCGTTCGTTGCTGCCAACGGCGGCACTATCTTTTTGGATGAAATAGGCAATCTCAGCTACGAGGTGCAGATACAATTGCTCCGCGCCCTGCAGGAACGTAAAATACGTCCTGTCGGCTCCAACAAGGAGATACAGGTAGATGTGCGCTTAGTGTCCGCCACCAATGAGAATCTGGAAAAAGCCATCGGAGAAGGACGCTTCCGGGAAGACCTGTTCCACCGGCTCAATGAGTTCACTCTGCGGATTCCTACACTGGCAGAATGCCGGGAAGACATCCTTCCTCTGGCTTATTTTTTCTTGAAACTCACTTGCGCCAAGGCCCATAAATCGTTTCGTGGCTTTGACCGGCTGGCAGAGGCGGCACTGCTGGAATATCCCTGGCCGGGGAATATCCGTGAACTGAAGAATGTAATAGGTCGAGCCGTACTCATCTGCCAAGAGCAATGGATTTCCGTTTCAGACCTGAACCTTGAAATCTCCCTTCCTAAAGAAGAAGAAACGCAGTGGACGGAAGAAGAAAAAGAAAAGGCGTTGCTTCTCCAGACCCTTGAAAAGACGGGTGACAACCGTTCCAAGGCGGCCCGGTTGCTCAATGTCAGCCGGACTACCCTGTATGAGAAACTAAGGAAATACCATATCATCGACTGACCGGAGGATAACCCGAAGCAAATGAGGTTTACAAAAGTGTAAGCCGTCCTAACATTCTTGTCAAGGACGGCTTACACTTTTTATTTACACCCGTTTCTATATGAAATTTGTTTATTGTTGATTGTCAGTATTTTAAAAAGGTATAGAGCTTTAAACGATAGCAGAGGCATTTCATTTGGCTTACTCCGGTATAAACAAATCAAATGTATGCCGTATGAAACCATTTACAGAATGCCGTATATTCAATTATTTATCTCTGGCTTCAAGCCCAAAACAGACAGTTTCCGATGAAGAATTCTCTTCCTCCTATACCGAATATGAACAATACCTTTACGACCTCGCCATCGAATCGGTTTCCGTATCGGAAAGGCTGCGCCATCTGCTTCACAGCAAGGTAGAACTGATTTCCCTAAAGAAGTTATTCACCCGAACAGGACATTTCCACACGGCAGTAGCCGAATTCTATCTGGACAAATGCCTCCTGCTGGTGGAGGCGGAAATAGAGCTGGTCAATTTTGGTGTACAGTACCCCGGAACCATCACGACACCTTCCTCGTTTCTTTCATCGCTCCATTGGAAAGGTTCGCTGGTCAACCTGATGGAACTGATCTCCTCGCTGGATTACAGCGGGCTGATTACGGACGAAAGCGGCAAACGCCTCTCTTTCGCCGGTATCGTTTCCGCTTTTGAGAAACTCTTCAATGTTGCCATTCCCAAACCATATGACCTGCGTGCCGACCTTGCCCGGCGCAAAAAGAACTATTCCGTCCTGCTGCCCAAACTAAAGGAAACCTTTGAAAAGAACATCGCGGCTTGCGGAAACGGGAAGTGAACAGGGGTATTTTTACCCCCTGTCACAAATAGTCATCTCTTGTCATTTGTAGTCACTTTCCGATTTTAGGTTCGTATCAAAATTATCACTTATTTTGCTGCCGGATAAATAAAACCTGAAAAGATATGGCTAAAATCAATAGTACACGCAAACCCGGACGGGCTGACACTTCGAGCAAATGAAGAGGCGGACGGAATCCCAAAGAGGAATCAGAACTTCATTCTTATTATTACGGATTCCGTCTGGACGAACTCCAGAACATCGAGTTTGAGAGGCTCTTTGAGAATTCGGGAGCTAATAATAAATCCCAGTTCATCCTTGCCGCCCTTTTCGACAAACCGATGAAAGTCGTGAAAATAGATAAGGCGGCAACGGACTACTACATCAAGCTGACCAACCTGCAGAGCGAATACCGCCGGATCGGAGTAAACTATAACCAGGCAGTCAAAGCTCTGCATACCGGACTATCCGAAAAGAAGGCTCTTGCCATGCTCTATAAATTGGAGCAACTGACTATTGAACTAATATCTCTCAACCGGGAGATTATCCGTCTCACCCAAGAATTTGAACAATGGTTGCAAAAATAACATCAGGAGCCTCCGTTTACGGGGCATTATACTACAATCAAGAAAAAGTGGACAAGCAGCAGGCACGGCCACTGGCATGAAACCGGATCATGGAACCGGCAGACGGCCATCCGACCATCCAGCACTGCATCCGTTCCTTCGAACCGTATCTGGCGGCTAACCGCCGGACTGAGAAGCCCGTTATCCACATTTCATTAAATCCACACCCGGACGATGTGCTGACCGATGAACAGTTGACCGCTATCGGCCAGGAATACATCACGTCCCTCACGGTCTTTCGCCATATACTGGTATTTACGTTTCTTGAAGGCTTCCAGTTCAGCCGGATCATCACTTTCTATCCAGCATGCTTTATACAGACTGATAGGTTCCCAACGGCATTTAGCATTGTATTCATTCTCCAGACGATACTGAATAACTTC
>ENA-ORTS01001954-ORTS01001954.1-human-gut-metagenome-genome-assembly--contig:-NODE-1954-length-13109-cov-4.916960_pt1 | contig 13109 bp, 10 predicted proteins | sample MGYA00241911_ERZ509186 | MGnify/ENA primary metagenome ERZ509186 (study PRJEB26280, sample SAMEA2338852) | human gut metagenome | biome: human gut; feature: human-associated habitat; material: faeces...
CAAAAGATTCAGGAACAATTACATATGAAGGTAAAGAAGTTGAGTTCCATAGTGCTCGTGAAGCACAGGACAATGGTGTTATCATCGTACACCAGGAGCTGAACATGCTTGGTCATCTGACAGTTGCTCAGAACATCTTCATCGGAAGAGAGTTCAAGAAGGGCATCAAGATCGATGACAAGAAAATGAACGAAGAAGCACAGAAACTGTTCGACAGAATGAACGTTGATATTGATCCGAGAGAGACAATGTCAAAACTTACAGTAGGTAAGCAGCAGATGTGTGAGATCGCAAAAGCTATTTCACATGATGCAAAGATCATCATCTTTGACGAGCCATCAGCAGCTCTGACAGAGACAGAGATCGAGCAGTTGTTCAAGATCATCCGTGACCTGAAAAGTCAGGGAATGGGAATTGTTTATATCTCCCACCGTATGGATGAGATTAAAGTGATCACAGACCGTGTTACAGTCATGAGAGATGGTACTTATGTTGGAACATTGATCACAAAAGAAAGTACAAAAGACGACATCATCAACATGATGGTTGGACGTGTTATTTACGAGGATCCAAAAGAACACAGCATGGTTGCACCAGATGCGCCGGTTGTTCTTAAGGTAGAGAACCTGAATGCAGGTAAGATGGTTCAGAATGTAAGCTTTGAACTTCGCAAAGGTGAGATTCTTGGTTTCTCAGGACTGATGGGAGCCGGACGTACTGAGACAGCAAGAGCACTGTTTGGTGCTGACCCGAAACAGAGTGGAAAGATCTCTATAAGGGGAAAAGACGGACAGCTTCGCGAGGTAACTATCAACAGTCCTCAGGATGCAGTTAAATATGGTATTGGTTATCTGTCAGAGGACAGAAGAAGATATGGTTGTGTCGTACAGAAATCTGTAACAGAGAATACTACGCTGGCAACCATGGAAGAATTTACCAGTGGTATCTTCATTAATAAATCAAAAGAAAAAGAAGTTTCAGAGAAATACGTTAAAGAGCTGGCAACCAAAACTCCAAACTGCGAGCAGCTGGTAGTCAATCTTTCCGGTGGTAACCAGCAGAAGGTCGTTATCGCAAAATGGCTGACACGAGACAGTGAGATTCTTATTTTTGATGAGCCGACCAGAGGTATTGATGTTGGTGCCAAGAATGAAATTTACAAGTTAATGAACAGACTGGCTGCAGAAGGTAAATCTATTATCATGATTTCTTCTGAAATGACAGAAGTTCTCCGTATGAGTGACCGCATTATCGTTATGTGTGAAGGCAAGATTACAGGAAATATTGATATTTCCGAAGCTACACAGGAACACATTATGAATCATGCAACACGGAACATCAATTAAGGAGGAAAGTCATGACTAAGAAGAAAAAAAGTATTTTAAGTGATCAGAGATTTATTGTATTACTGGTTATTATTGTACTGTTTGCAATTTTCTCCTTTAAGAGCAGGGAGTTCAGACAGTATACCACAATCCTGAGTATGCTGGATTTCTCATATTATGATCTTCTGATGGCAATCGGTGTTACATTCCCTCTTATTACAGGAGGTGTAGACCTGTCAATCGGAACCGGTATGGTATGTTACGCATTGATCGCAGGATCTCTGGTAAGAAATAATAATCTTCCGGTTGTACTTGCAATGTTACTTTGCATTGTACTTGGAATTATTGTAGGAGCAGCAAATGGTGTGCTGATCGGTATTATGAACCTGCCGCCATTCCTTGCAACACTTTGTACCTGTATGATTACCCGAGGTGCAGGATCCCTGTGCAGTGCTACTCCCTGGCCGGGACTTACACAGGAGGGTGGATGGTTCCATTCAATCTTTAAGATTACAGTTGGAACAGGAAGAAGTGCTTCCCGTTATCCTATCGGTTTCTTATGGATGATCATTCTGGTCCTTGTAATGGAATATGTTCTGAATCATACAAAATTCGGTCGTTATACGATCGCGATCGGTTCCAATAAAGAAGCAGCAGCTCTTTCGGGAATCAACGTTAAATTCTATCATGTTATGGTATATGTAGTATGTGGACTCTTCACCGGTCTTGCAGCTATCGCATATGCGGCAGTTACGCCAACTGTACAGCCTGGTACCGGTGCAGGACTTGAGATGGATGCCATCGGTGGTGTATTCGTAGGTGGTGTTGCAGCAACAGGTGGTTATGGATCAGTAATCGGTACATTGGCCGGTATCTTCGTTATCATGCTTCTGAAAACCGGTCTTCCATATATCGGACTGCAGGCAAACTGGCAGCAGATCATTACCGGTGCAGTTCTTATCATCGCAGTACTGATCGATATCATGAAAGAAAAGAAAGCAGCAGCAAAATAATTTTCAAAACTGAATAAAGAAAAATGCATCTTACGACAGATGCAAAACAGCAGGATATGAAACAACGGAGGGCTTCCAGGGGATGTTCGGCGACAGTATTGTCATATGTGTATTTTGGGGAAGGCGGAACGAGAGAGGAAGTCTCCGGGGTATCATTTATAAAAAACTATATTAAATGTGTATTTAAAAGGAGGAAATTTTAAATGAAAGCAAAAAAAGTGATCGCATTAGTTATGTGTGCAGCAATGGTAGCAGGAATGTCCGCATCAAGCGTTATGGCAGCCGATATGCCGGAACAGTTCAAAGATCTGAAAGCTAATGAAGCTTATGATTTCCCGATGATGGTTAAATCTTTCCAGTCTACATACTGGGATGCAGCTCAGGAAGGTATGAAGAAAGCTGCTGATGAACTTGGTGTTACATACAAAGCACAGGGACCAAACAGTGAATCTGATATCGCTGACCAGGTTAACATGATCAACACAGCAATCGCTGCAAAGCCGGCAGGTTTAGGTCTTGCTGCATGCGATACTTCTTCCGTTCTTGATGCACTTCAGGAATGCGTTGACAAAGGAATCCCGGTAGTAACATTTGATACAGGTATCGCTGACGCTCCGGAAGGCTCTGTAGTATGTGAAGTTTGTACAGACAACGCACAGGCTGGTTCTGTTGCAGCTGAAAACATGTATAATTCAATCAAAGATGTTATAGCTAATGCAGATGGACAGGTTATCATCGGTGAAGTTAACCAGGATGCCACAGGTCAGAACATCCAGCAGCGTGGTGGCGGATTCATTGACAAAATGATCGAACTTATTCAGGCTGACGGAAAAACAGTTGCAGTTAAAGGTAACGAGTTCTATGTAAACGCAGCTAAAGGTGCAGATGCAAAAGAAGCAGACGCAGACGTTGTTATCCAGGTCGCTGTTCCTGCACAGACAACTGTAGAGCTTTGCTCAACAGAGGCTCAGGCAATCCTTTCTCAGGAAAACTGCATCGCTATCTTCGGTTCCAACCAGACAGCAGCAGAAGGTGTTCTTGCAGCTAATGCTAACCTGAACGTTCTTGGTTCTGACGCAGGAGCAGGCGATGTTATCGGTGTTGGTTTCGATGCTGGTTCTATCATTAAAGCCGCTGTACAGGATGGAACATTCATCGGTGCTGTTACACAGTCTCCTCTGATGATGGGTTACTATGCAATCTACGCTCTGACAGCAGCAGCTAACGGACAGGAACTTGAAGATGTTCCTACAGATGGATACTGGTATGATTCCACAAACATGGACAGCGAAGAAATCGCTCCTAACCTTTATGACTAATCGATAAGTAAATATCGAGAGGAAATGAATCCTTAGAATTAAGTATTAATTATTAATACAAATACAGACGCCGCACTGCCGTATGGCAAGTGCGGCGTTGTTGTTCAAACAATAAAACAATGATTGGAAATGATGATTTTATTAAGTTGTAAAGATACTTATTTCGACGATAGATTTCAAAATAGCAAATAAGGACACTTTTTCAGACAAACAAGGTTCTTATTTTGGGGAGTAAGTTGAGATAAAATAAAATCATCAGATATGAAGAGCGTATAAATTCATATATTGAGGAGGTTTTGCAATGGCAGCATATTATTTAGCAGTAGATATCGGAGCATCCAGCGGACGTCACATCATTGGACATATGGAAAACGGAAAAATGGTTCTGGAAGAAATTTATCGTTTTGAGAATGGAATGGTAAAGAAAGACGGAGAACTCTGCTGGGAATTTGACCGTCTTTTCAAAGAGGTAGTAAATGGTCTGAAGAAATGTAAAGAAATCGGCAAGATTCCGGTAAGTATGGGCGTGGACACATGGGGCGTTGACTTCGTACTTCTGGACAAAAATGACAATGTTCTTGGAAATACAGTAGGATATCGTGACCACCGTACAGAGGGAATGGATAAAGAAGTTTATAAGGCAATTTCCCTGAAAGATCTCTATGCAAGAACAGGTATCCAGAAAGCTGATTATAATACGATCTATCAGCTGATGGCAGTGAAAAAGAAACATCCGGAATATCTGGAACAGGCGGAGACACTTCTTCATGTGCCGGATTACTTCCATTTCCTTCTTACAGGACAGAAAACCTGTGAGTACACAGAAGCTACGACAGGACAGCTTGTAAGCCCGATCACTAAGGACTGGGATTATGAACTGATCGATATGCTCGGTTATCCGAGAAAAATGTTTCAGAAGCTGATCATGCCCGGAACAGGCATCGGACATCTGTCAGATAAGATCAGGGAAGAAGTGGGCTTTGATCTGGAAGTAGTTGCACCTGCAACACATGATACAGGATCCGCTGTACTGGCAGTTCCTGCAAATGACGATGATTTTATCTACATCAGCTCCGGAACATGGTCACTGATGGGAATTGAGAGAAAAGAAGCTGACTGCTCTGAGAAGAGCTGTGAGATGAACTTCACAAATGAAGGCGGTTATGCAGGCCGTTTCCGTTACCTGAAGAATATTATGGGACTCTGGATGATCCAGTCTGTGCGTCATGAAGTAAATGATGCATACAGCTTTGCAGAAATCTGCGCAATGGCAGAGGAAGCAAAGGATTTCCCGTCAAGGGTAGACGCAAATGATGAGTGTTTCCTTTCTCCTGACAATATGACAGAGGAAGTTAAGGATTACTGCCGCAGAACAGGACAGAAGGTTCCGGAAACTCTGGGAGAGATTGCAACAGTTATCTACACAAGTCTTGCGGAATGCTATGCAAAGACAGCAAAAGAGCTGGAAGAGATGACAGGCAGGACTTACAGCCGTATTCATATCGTGGGCGGCGGTTCCAACGCAGGATATCTCAATGAGCTGACTGCAAAGGCAACAAAGAAAGAAATCCATGCAGGTCCAGGAGAGGCAACTGCAATCGGAAATATCACAGCACAGATGCTGAAAGCAGAAGAGTTTAAAACCATTGAAGAGGCTCGTACTATCATTCATGAATCCTTTGGTGTAAAAGTTTATAAATAATAAAAGGGGAACAGGGTATTGGCTCTGTTCCTTTTGTGTCTGTGATAATAAGAAAAAAATTTCAACCGGGAGGTTTTAATTTTATATATCTGAGAAGGTTGTCTGAAAAAAATGAATCGTATATAATGAGGTTAAAAGGTGTTTGGAAAATCATTCGTTACTGTGAACGGAGTGAACAGTAACGTTTGGCTGTGAGAAAGGAGTCAACGGCGAGGGAATATGTTGACTATCATGGGGTTTCAAAGTATAATGATGGCTGGTGAATTGGGCGGAAATACAGGGTGATTCATCAGAGGTAAGTGATTGATTTTAATAGATAAAGGCAGGTTATATATGAATACAATTAGTGTGGAAGAGCTGGAGAAGATTGATTCTTCTAAGATTACGATCGTGGATGTGCGGCCGGCGGATCAGTACAGCAGGGGATCTTTTCCGGGGGCAGTGAATATTCCGCTGGATGAGTTTGAGGAAAGAATGGAGTCTGTGGACAGGGAGAAGATGGTGTATGTTCTCTGTCATACGGGGGACAGAAGCCGGGACTGTGTGGAGAAGCTGAGTGATGCAGGGTATGAGGCTGTGAATATTGAAGGTGGATATCGTGCGTATCTGAGACTTTCTCTGAGCCGTTTTATGGAGAATGATGCTAAGGAGCAGAAGGAACTGAAGACGAAAGAGATTGAGCACAGTATTATCAAGACGTTCAGAAAGACGGTCTGGAGACCGTTTACCAAGGCTTTGAATGAGTATCAGCTGATTCAGGAGGGAGATAAGATTGCTGTCTGTATTTCAGGTGGTAAGGACTCTATGCTGATGGCGAAGCTGCTTCAGGAGCTGAAGCGTCATGGGAAGATTCATTTTGAACTGGTGTTTCTGGTAATGAATCCGGGCTATAATGCGGATAACTGGAAGATTATTCAGGATAATGCAGAGCTTCTGGGAATTCCTCTTACGGTTTTTGAAAGTGATATTTTTGATACAGTGGCAGAAATTGAGAATAATCCCTGTTACCTGTGTGCGAGAATGAGACGTGGTTATCTGTATTCTCATGCCAAGGAGCTGGGATGTAATAAGATTGCGCTGGGACATCATTTTGATGATGTGATCGAGACAATCCTCATGGGTATGCTGTACAGTGGTAAGGTGGAGACTATGATGCCGAAGCTGCACAGTCAGAATTTTGAGGGAATGGAACTGATCCGTCCCATGTATCTGATCAAGGAATCTGCGATCAAGGCATGGAGAGATACTAATGGGTTGCACTTCATTCAGTGTGCATGCCGTTTCACCGAGAACTGTGTAAGCTGTGGGGGCGGACGTGGTTCCAAGCGTGATGAGATGAAAGAGCTGGTTGCACAGTTTAGAAATACAAGCAGTGTGATCGAGACGAATATCTTTAACAGTGTGCGGGATATTAATCTTCGTACTGTTATGGGATATCATAAAGATGGAGAATATTATAATTTCCTGGATGACTATGATCAGCGTGGAAATAAGGGCGTTGATAAGGAAAAAGAATGATAACAGCAAAATCTTCATTTGTGGAAGAGAAATACACTGCTCAGTATTATAGCGGGAACGGCTGTCTATATGTTTCTGGTGCAGGTGGTGTTCTAAAAGGAGGAATCCATGACTTTACAGGAGATTCTTGAAAGTGTAAAAAGTGGTTCGGTATCTGTAGAAGAGGCAGAGAGAATCCTTAAGAAAGAAAGTTATGAAGAAATGGGATATGCGAAGCTGGATACAAGCCGCAAGGCAAGAACCGGTTTCGCAGAAGTAATCTACTGCAGTAATAAGGCAGATGAACATCTTCTGAATATTTTTGAAAGATTATACAGAGAAGACGGTGAGGTATTCGGAACCAGAGCTTCCCAACATCAGTATGAACTGGTAAAGGAGAAGTTTCCGGAAGTGGAATATGATCCGATCTCGCGCATCTTAAAAGTTGAGAAGAAAGATAAGAAGCGTATTGGTAAGATTGCGGTGTGTTCAGCAGGAACTGCAGATATTCCGGTTGCTGAGGAAGCTGCACAGACAGCGGAATATTTTGGCACAAATGTTGAACGGATTTATGATGTGGGAGTCAGCGGAATGCATCGTTTATTCTCCAGACTGGAGACGATCCAGAGTGCGAACTGTGTAATTGCAGTTGCGGGAATGGAGGGAGCTCTTGCCAGTGTGATGGGCGGTCTGGTGAGCAGACCGGTGATCGCAGTACCGACTTCTGTGGGTTATGGTGCAAGTATGCATGGTCTTTCGGCACTTCTTACCATGATCAATTCCTGTGCGAACGGGATTGCTGTGGTGAATATCGATAACGGCTACGGTGCCGGCTATCTGGCAACACAGATCAACCGTCTGGCAGCAGGTACAGATGAGAAAGGAAATTGATTATGGGAAAAACATTATATCTGGAATGTTATTCAGGGATAAGTGGTGATATGACGGTTGCGGCTCTTCTTGATCTGGGAGCTGACCGCTCAGTGCTGGACAGGGTGCTGAAGAGTCTTAAGGTATCAGGATTTGAGACAAAGATCAGCAGAGTTGTAAAGTCCGGAATAGATGCATGTGATTTTGATGTTGTGCTGGATAAAGAGCATGAAAATCATGACCATGATATGGAATATCTGCATGGACATCATCATGAAGGCCATGAGAGCAATCACGCCCATGGCACAGGAACAGCGCAAGACCATCACCATCACGAACACCGTGGAATAAAAGAAATTACCTATATTATAGAGCATAGCGCAATGACTGAGAATGCAAAGAAGATCGCATTGCGTATATTTGAAATTCTTGCAGAGGCAGAGAGTAAAGCACACAATGTGCCTGTGGATCAGGTGCATTTTCATGAGGTGGGAGCAGTGGACTCTATTGTGGATATTGTGTCTGTGGCAGTCTGCCTGGATAATCTGGATGTTACAGAGGTGATCGTTCCTGTTCTCTGGGAGGGACGTGGAACTGTCCGTTGTCAGCATGGCATCCTGCCAATCCCGGTTCCGGCAGTCGCAAATATAGTAAGTGCCAATCATTTATATCTGAAAATGACAGAGGTAGAAGGTGAACTTGTAACGCCTACAGGTGCGGCGATAGTGGCAGCAGTGAAAACAAAAGATAAACTTCCGGAAACATTTGAAATCCAGAAGATTGGAATCGGCGCAGGTAAACGCCAGTATGAGTGTCCGGGAATCCTAAGGGCAATGATTATCTCACAGAGCGCAGAAATAGATGAAGAAAAGGCTCAGACAGAAGAATTCAAAAACCCGGAAATCGGAAATAATCCGAAAGCTGAAAATCAGGAAACCAAAGATACGATTATCAAGATGGAAACAAACATTGATGACTGTAGTGGAGAAGTTCTGGGATTTGTCATGGAACGTCTGATGAAAGCCGGTGCCAGAGATGTGCATTATGTGCCTGTTTTTATGAAAAAGAACAGACCTGCATGGGTTCTGAATGTGATCTGTAAGGAAGAAGATATGGAAACGCTCCAGAATATTATTTTTGAAGAAACTACTACGATTGGAATTCGTTATAGCATAATGGAACGTACGATTCTTCCCAGAGAAACGAGAACCCTTCCGACTCCATGGGGAGAAGTTCAGGTAAAGGTATGCACTTTGAATGGAAAAGAGCAGCTTTATCCGGAATATGAGAGCGTTGCACAGTTGAGCAGAGAAAAAGAGATTCCATTTGCAGAAATTTACCGTTATATTGTTTTGGCAAATAAAGATAAAGAATAACAATGTAAAAGAAAACAGTCACATACTTGAGTGAATATCTCAACATTCATCAGATGTATGTGACTGTTTCTTTTTATTATTTTTATGAGGTGACTTCTGGTTCAGTTCTATCTGATACCTGGTACTTTTTGCAATTCAGGCAGGGAAAGTTGTCTGATTCGGTTAAATTACAGAGTACTTACACCGTCATCATCATAACGGTCATATTCAGCTCCCTCATATCCGATCATGCGGATAGTAGCAGGATCGATATCCTTTACTGTCTGCGCAACATCAGCAACCGGGATTGCTTTTCCCTTGCGAATAAACAGTGGAACTTCATTCAGGGCAACTTCTACATAGTGGTGGCCTTTTTCAAGAATTTCCTGAGAAATTGTTCCATCCGGCAGGAATTTTACGAACATCATTTCTTCCGGCAGATATACATAGCGGCCTTTTGCATTCTGTGTGTAAACTGGTGCGATCATGATTTCGTTTCCAAGGAGAAGCTGGTCCTCTACCTGAGTTGCGAATGCATCGTCTGTGTAGTCAAATGCCAGCGGACGGAACATCATGTCATCGTTTAATGCTGCTTTCATGTATTCGCTGTACAGATATGGAACAAGACGATATCTGACACCGATTACATGACGGAAGTCTTCGATATTCTCGAACTGGTAAGCTTCCTGTTCTCTGGTTCCCAGAGCGGAGTGGTTTCTCATAAGAGGTGTGAATACACCAAGTGCCAGCCAGCGCAGTACCAGGTCACGTGTGGTATCTGCACCGAAACCGCCCAGATCTGCACCTGTGTAAAGGAAACCGCACATATTCAGGGATGGAAGCATCTTTAAGTTCAGAAGGATGTGTGACCACCAGGATTTGTTGTCTCCCATCCAGATTCCACCGTATCTGTGCATTCCCACATAGGAGGAACGGGAGAACATCAGAAAACGTTTGCCAGGTGCGATTTTTTCAAATGCTTCACCTGCTGCACGGGTCATGTTATAGCCAAACAGGTTATGTACCTTGTCGTGGCGGATTTTCTGACCGTTTACATTGTGATAGAAGCGTTTGTAATCTTCCGGATTGTTTGCAAGGGCGTTTACTTTATCACCGAGTGTAAATCCAGGTGCTTCTTCCTTGTCCATGAAGTTGTCTTTGATGTATTCTTTTAATTCAGCAACGCCTTCCGGTGTACAGAACATTGCAGGTTCGTTCATGTCATTCCAGAAACCGTCGATTCCCTTTGAAATGAGACGTTCGTATTTCTGTCCGAACCATGCTCTGGCATCTGCATTCAGGACATCAGGGAAATGAGTCCAGCCCGGCCATACAGCGGAAACGAAATCACTGCCGTCTTCACGTTTGCAGAAGTAGTTCTTCTCAACGCCTTCTTCATAAACATCATAGCCAGCTTCTACCTTGACACCTGCATCGATGATCGGGACAAGGTGGATGCCTTTTTCTTTCATTTCATTGACATAGGCCTCAAAGTCAGGAAAGTTTTCCTGATTGACTGTGAAATCTTTGTAGTCTTCCATGTAATCGATATCCATGTATACCATATCGATCGGAATATTGTTTTCACGATATCCGTCAGCGGCTTTTCTGAAGTCGTCAGCAGTTGTATATCCCCAGCGGCTCTGACCGAAACCAAATGCGAATTTAGGCGGGATATAGCTTCTTCCGATGATTTTACGGAACTGTTTTACGATATCGTAAGGAGTTTCACCCTCGATCACATACAGATAAAGGTCTGCATCCTCACAGGTGATCTTTAACTGGGAAGAGAGTGTGTAACCGATATCAAACTTCAGTTTTCCGGGATAATCAACGAAGAGACCGAAAGTCTGCTTTCCGGAGATTACGAGGAAGTTGTGTGCTCCGTAGAGGGAGATTTTATCTTCTGTATGGTTTGGCTGGTCGGAACAGTTGCTTTCATAAACGTATCCACGTTTGTTGATTCCGCGGCTTGATTCGCCCAGACCATAGACAACATCGTTGTCATCCATGTCATAAGTAAAAGAGAAGCCGTTCTCTGTGGAGATAGTTCCGTATGCAGGAGTTCCCTTAGAAGCCGGGATGGAAGTTACGATGGCATCGGTTTCAAATGGGGTCCCGTAAGTATATTTCTGAATCATTTTGTCATGTCCTCCTTAGGTTGAAAATGGTCAAGCGGATAAAATCATCCGCTTTGCTACGCGGCGCTACACCGAATAACTGAAACGCTTAAGTACTGTTAGAAAATACACAGATGTTTTCCTTGATTTCATATTTACAATAATAGAGGTTTGAGTGGGGAAATGCTACTGAAATTATGACAAATTTATACGTTATTTTGACTTTTTAACCGAATCAAGTAAGTCCCCTGCTTCAATTACGAAAAGCAATGAGCAGTGGAGTGGATAATTTTAGCTGCTTGCTCTGGCAACTTGTTGTGCTTTAATGCTTTATCTTAATAGAATTTTTCTGTACATACGGTGAAAAAAGTGCTAAACTGTTATTATTACACGAAAGAAAGGTTTATTTAACATGCTTCAGACAATTGAATCCATCAATAACGTCGTAAATAATTTTATCTGGGGTGTCCCGGCTATGATCTGTATTATCGGCGTAGGGCTTTACCTGAGCCTGCGGACCGGTTTTGTCCAGATCCGCAAATTCCCGTATGCGCTTAAAACCACACTGGGAAGAATTTTTAAGAAAAAAGAAGCCTCTGACGGTTCCATGACACCTTTCCAGGCAGTCTGTACTGCGTTGGCAGGTACAGTAGGTACGGGAAATATCGCCGGTGTTGCCGGAGCTATCGCCATCGGTGGTCCGGGCGCTGTATTCTGGATGTGGGTTTCCGCACTCCTTGGAATGTGCACGAAATTTACAGAGGTTACCCTTGCAGTACATTTCCGTGAGAGAAACAGACATGGGGATTATGTAGGCGGACCTATGTATTATATTAAGAACGGATTGGGAAAGAACTGGAGATTTCTTGCAGTTCTTTATTCTGCATTCGGTGTACTGACTGTATTTGGAACAGGTAATGCTACTCAGGTAAATACCATTACAACAGCAATTGATACAGCTCTTATTAACTTCAATGTGATTTCAGAGTCTTCTACAGGCAGACTGAATCTGATCCTTGGAATTGTGATCACGCTGCTGGTTGGTATGGTACTGCTGGGCGGTATCAAGCGAATCGGAAGTGTTTCCGAGAAGCTGGTGCCGTTTATGGCATTGTTTTATATTGTACTTGCATTGGGCGTTGTGATCTTAAATATCGGAAGAGTTCCGGCAGTTTTCCATGATATTGTTTATGGAGCCTTTAATCCGTCAGCAGTGACAGGCGGTGTGATCGGAAGCTTTTTCCTCAGTATGAAAAAGGGTGTTTCCAGAGGTATTTTCTCCAATGAAGCCGGACTTGGTACAGGGTCTATCGCTCATGCCTGTGCAGATACAAGCAAGCCTGTAAAACAGGGTATGTTTGGTATCTTTGAGGTATTTGCAGATACGATCGTGATCTGTACTCTGACAGCACTTGTGATCCTTGTAAGCGGCGTGCCGGTAAATTACGGTGCAGCGGCAGGTGCAGAACTTACAATTTCCGGATTTACTGCTACATACGGAGGCTGGGTTTCTATCTTTACGGCAGTTGCCATGTGTTGCTTTGCGTTCTCAACGATTATCGGATGGGGACTTTACGGAGCACGCTGTATTGAATTCTTATTCTCTGCAAAAGTTATCCGCCCATTTATGATTGCCTATTCATTAGTGGCAATCCTTGGTGCAACTGTAGATCTGGGACTTCTCTGGAGTATTGCTGAGACATTCAACGGTCTTATGGCAATCCCCAACTTAATTGGTGTATTCCTGCTTTCAGGAACCGCCATTACACTTACAAAAGAGTATTTCGCACAGAAGAAATAACAATAATAGCCCGGAGAGTTATTTTTCCGGGCTATTATTTTATGAGAATTGCGGGAGCTGCTTTGCAGCGGAGCAATTCGTAGATATCAAGTTAGGAGCAAAATGCC
>ENA-ORTS01001958-ORTS01001958.1-human-gut-metagenome-genome-assembly--contig:-NODE-1958-length-13082-cov-3.133722_pt1 | contig 13082 bp, 13 predicted proteins | sample MGYA00241911_ERZ509186 | MGnify/ENA primary metagenome ERZ509186 (study PRJEB26280, sample SAMEA2338852) | human gut metagenome | biome: human gut; feature: human-associated habitat; material: faeces...
AGACGAAAACAGCCGGGCAGCCGTGCTTTGCCGCAGAAAGCTGCTGCGCGCCTCGCCGCAGGCGGCAGCCGAATACAAGGTCGCAGCCCAGAAACCAGCAGAATACTGCTGCCGCACCGCAGAGCCAGACTGTACGCAAAATCTTTTTCAGATCGACTGTGACAGAAGCCGAACCATCCGATTCCGGCGCGGCCTGCTCTGCGGGAGCCGACGGCTCTGCAGCCTGTTCTTTAGATTCTGCCTGCGAAGACGGCTGTGCGCTGCGCTGCGCCAGATATAAAACGCGGTGCTCCGCTGCCGGAACAAGATTTTCTACGCTTACCGCACTCTGCCCAACAGAGAACGGCACGAGCAGCCGAATCAGCAGCAGCGCCCAAAGTCCATATTGCAGCCTCGGACTGATGCTTCCGCGCAGCGCAAACCGCAGCGCGATGAGCACCGCCGCAAGCACGGCAGAGGACACGAACCATTCAGTCACGCCGTTTTTTCGCCTCCATTTCATTCAAAAGCGCGTACAATTCGTCAATCTCCTTCTGTGGGAGCGTCTCCTCCCGTGTCATGGCGCTGACGAGCATGCTCAGACTTCCGTGGTAGACCCGCCCCAGCAGGTCACGCGTCTGCCGAACAGCGGCATGTTCGCGGGTGATATTGGGGAAAAAGGTACGGATGCTGCCGGAATCCTCATAGCGCACCGCACCCTTTTCCACCAGCCGCCGCAGAAGCGTCAGCGTCGTGCTGCGCGACCAGCCGGTTTTCTGTTCCAAAGCCGCAGTCAGTGCCCGTCCTGTGCTGCCGGGAGCAGCCCAAAGCTGCTCCATCACAGACCATTCCGCGTCCGTCAGACTCAGCTTTTTTTCCATGTGTAATTCCTCCTTTGGTTACGTTTGTAATCTTAGAATAGCACAGTTGTTTATACTTGTCAACAACAAACTGCGCCACTTGACAGACTGCGCAGCCGGTGGTATAACTACGCCATCAAAAAGCCACTCAAACTGCAGAAAGTGCGTTTTTCTATGGAGATTCAAGTCAGAGCATATACGCGGGCCGATCTTCCGGATTTGGTTACCGTAATAATGACGCGGGCATTCAGATCGTGCGCCGTCGTGCAGGTTGCATGGCAGATGGCATCCGTAATGTCCGGATTGGCTTTCCGCTCATGGTTAAAAAACCGCTTGCAGTAGTCGACGTCAGCCTCGGTTCTCTCAGCGATACGCACCATTGTTTTTAAGGCTTCCACCGGATATTTCCCTGCAGCCGTCTCTCCCGAAAGCATGATGGCACTTGTTCCATCGTAGATGGCATTGGCGACGTCTGCTGTCTCTGCTCTGGTCGGTCGAGGATTTTTCATCATGGAATCGAGCATCTGTGTCGCCGTAATTACCTGTTTTCCGGCTTCGTACACTTTGCGGATGATCATTTTCTGTATAACCGGCACTTCCTCATCCGGCACCTCAACTCCCATATCGCCTCGCGCGATCATAATTCCATCCGATACGCGGATGATCTCATCGATCTTATCCACACCTTCCGCATTTTCAATCTTTGCGATGATATTGATATCTTTTCCCCCATTTTCGTCCAAAAGTTTACGGATCTGCATGACATCCTCAGCGGTTCTCGTAAAAGAAGCTGCCACAAAATCAATGTCCTGACGGATTCCAAACAAAATATCCTCTTTGTCTTTTTCGCTCATATAAGGCAGATGAATGTGCACACCCGGAACATTGACACCCTTGTGGTTTGAAATCACGCCACCATTTACAACAGTACAAATGATGTCCTCGCCCCGGATTTCCTTCACAATAAGTTCAATGAGTCCATCATCGATCAAAATCCGGTTTCCCGGCTTCTCATCCTGATATAACTGCGGATACGTAATAGACGCCATCGAAGCATTTCCGCGGATTTCGCGTCCTGTCAGCACAAACTGCTGCCCAGGCTCCAATGTCACTTTTCCCTCTTCAAATATCCCTGTGCGAATTTCCGGTCCTTTTGTATCCAAAAGCATCGCCACCGGCTTGCCGCATTTTTCCCGCATTGCTTTGATGCGATCCATTCGTTCCTTCTGTTCCTCGTGGCTGCCGTGTGAAAAATTGAAACGAGCGACATTCATGCCTCCCCGCATCAATTTTTCCAAAACTTCATCCGAATCCGTCGCCGGACCCATCGTGCATATAATCTTGGTTTTTCTCATCAATAATCTCCTTTCTCCCTCTGCCTTCTACCATTCTTTATCATAGCAATTCGAAAATTTTTCGTCAATATCCATTTAGTTAAGATTCGGCAAAACTTTCTAGGTGTATAAATTTCCCTGAATTGTCAACGCTATACATAAATAACACGTAACTGTTCAGGGCAATGCGAACACGTGGGAGGGGAATTCTGAATCGTTACAGTATAGAAAAGAGGAGCTTCTATGAGACGAAAATTAAAACTTGCTATATTCTGTATGTGTTTATGCTGGATCGTTGCCTTTGTGCAATTTGCAATGACCCGCTTTTATCTTTCACATAATGACGCCACACAGGCCTTTGCGCGCAATCAGCTAATCTTAGAAAGCGATGTTGATTCTTTCCAGAATTTGTCACAAAAAGGTGGGCAGATAAAGGGACATTTATCCGGTGAAATGACTTCCTCTCAGAAAGAGCAGCTTGCCTCCCGGCTTTTCCACGTCTGGGGCGGGGTACTCAAAGATACTCGTCAGACTTCCGATTATTACGTCGCCTACGGCTACACTTCCGGAATCGCTTTTTGCAAAAAAATAAACGGTCAGAAAATCAACTTAAATCTCGCCATAACCTATGACGAAATCTCCGATGAAACGACCGTTTATCTTGGAGTTCCTTTATTAAATACAGATTTTTAATCGCGGACTTCGATACGCGGTCCGCCGACACCCTTCACATAATCTTGGGTAATGGTAACGTGTCCGATCATGTCATCCTTCGGAATCTGGTACATGATGTCTAACATCGTCTCTTCCAATATCGAACGCAGTGCTCGCGCCCCCGTCTTTTTCTCCACAGCCCGGTGGGCAATCTCAAGAAGTGCATCTTCATCAAAATCCAGTTTCACTCCGTCCATGGCAAATAATTTTTTGTACTGTTTGACGATTGCATTCTTCGGTTCTTTCAGAACCTTAACCAAAAGTTTCTCATCCATCTGCTGCAAAGCAAATACGATCGGAAGACGTCCGATAAATTCCGGAATCAATCCATAACTGCGGATATCTTCTGTCTCAACCTTGGAAAGAATATTCTCATCTTTGTCAAGATCATCTTTTAACTGTGACTCAAATCCGATATGACCATGTTTTGTCAAGCGGCGCTTGATCACATTTTCCAATCCCGGAAATGCTCCACCACAAATAAACAAAATATGGCGGGTATTGACGGTCGTCATCGGAACCATCGCATTTTTGCTGGTAGCACCTACCGGAACTTCGATATCTGCCCCCTCAAGAAGTTTTAAAAGAGCCTGCTGTACCGATTCTCCGCTGACGTCACGCTGATTGGCATTTTCCTTTTTTGCAAGCTTATCGATCTCATCGATGTAAACGATACCACGCTCGGCGCGTTCCACATCATTGTCTGCATTTGCAAGCAGTTTGGAAATGACACTTTCCACATCATCGCCGATATAACCGGCTTCGGTAAGCGCTGTCGCATCGGTGATCGCAAGCGGCACCTGTAAAATACGTGCGAGGGTCTGTACCAAAAACGTTTTACCGCTTCCTGTCGGTCCTAGCATCAGCATGTTGGACTTTTCTATCTCAACATCCCAGTCCATCTGATTGGTATCGCCGGTTTCTTTGGCTTTTTCCTGCTCTTCCATCGCCGCGATTCTCTTATAGTGGTTATATACACCTACAGAGATGACTTTTTTCGCCTGATCCTGTCCCATCACATATTCATCCAGTCTTCCTTTGATAATGTGAGGGGCTGGTAATTTTTGGATGTCAAGTGCCGGCACTTCCTCATGAGTTTTCTTTTTTGTCTTTACCCGGTGGCGTTCCTGCATTTCTTCCGGCATACCGCCAAACGGATTAGTCAGATTGATAAACTCAATTCCCGGCATTCCATTCATCGGAGGAATTGTTCCGGCTCCCATCGAACCATTGTTAAACATATCAAACGACTTTTGCAGGCAATCGGAACAGATTGATATATTGTTCGGAAGATGAATCATATTGTTTACCAGGCTCGACGGCCGGTGGCACAAATAGCAGAATGTTTCCCCTTTATTTTCATTATTTTCATTATTTTCAATTATATCTTCATTTTGATTTTTGATTTCTTCGCTCACTATTCTCTCCATTTCTATACTAGTTTTTCTCATTATAATATGTCCAAAAGGAACCATTATTCTATGGCATCTCTGCCGCGAATAACAGTTCCTTAAATTATAACTTATTTTTTCTGATTCGTAAAGAAGTTTTACCAAGGCATGATCTGACTTCCGTAGGAATCATCGTAAGAGTCATTTCCATATGGATTACTGCTGTTTCCGTCGGAGCTTCCGTCAGAACTTCCATTGGATCCACTTGAATTTCCCGAATCCTGTGATCCATTGTCCAGTTCGTTAAGTGTTTCCGAGCCTTTCAAAGTAACTTTGAGATTCTGCTCTTTGTACTCGCCATCCTGGCTTCTGGATATTGTTACCGTAATCTCGGTACCTGCTTTTGTATTGTTTACCTTATTCTGTACCTGCTCGATCGTAGATACTTTGGCATCGTTGATCTTTGTGATGACATCGCCTTTCTTGATGCCGGCTGCTTTTGCTGCGCCACTGTCGGACACTTCAGAAACATACACGCCAACCGGGATGCCATAAGCTTCGCTGACAGAATCGCTGATTGTCTTACCGGTAATTCCAAGGTAACCTTTCTCACTGTCGCTGAGCACTTGTCGTTTCATCAATTCATTAATAATCGGAATTGCGTCACTCATCGGAATCGCATATCCAATTCCTTCCACTTTGGTATCTGCATATTTCACGGAGTTAATACCAATGACGTTGCCGTTTACATCGAGCAATGCTCCACCGCTGTTACCGGGGTTGATAGCAGCATCCGTCTGAAGAAGTACCATTTTATTGGATCCGCTTCCATTTTCATCGCCAACTTCAACTTCTCTGTCTTTCGCACTGATATAACCAACGGTTACGGACTGACCGTATCCAAGAGCATTTCCGATCGCGATCGCCATCTGGCCGACTTTTACATCGTCAGAATGTCCCAATGCTGCAATCTTTATCTTGCCCTTTGTTTCTTCTTTTAAGTCGCTGAGTTTCACGGTAATTACTGCCAAGTCTGCAGTAGAATCCGTTCCTTTTACCGTTGCTTTCGCCGTCGTGTCATCAATAAACTTGACAGTAATGCTCTCTGCACCGGAAACGACGTGATTATTTGTGACGATTAGCAGTTCTTTGTCATCCTGTTTCACGATAAATCCGGAGCCTGCACCTTCGGATGGGTATTCGCCAAAAATGGATTTCTGCATACTCGTCTCTGTAATGGACACGATGGATGGCATTACCTTTTCCACAATGCCTGACACATCAGATACACCTGAAATTGCTCCACCTGATATGGCAGTCAATTCCGTATTTCCGGAATCCGTATTTACTGTTCCGATCTCACCGGAATTTGATTTCTTTGTTCCAACCTGCAATCCACAGATCTTCACGATAGCAAAGAAACAAAATGCTGCAACGACACCAAATACGACTGCGGATAGTAACGTTTTCTTCATACCACCTTTTTTCTTCTGCTTTGGTGGTCTCGGTGGCTCCTGCCCGCCGCCCGGATTCGTATTTTGAAAACGATACATATTGTCAGAACTTGGCATCGGCTGCGGTCCTGCATCTGTTCCGGCAGTATTCTGTGCGCCTGCCGCATCATCTGTCTGTGACGGCTGTACATAAATCGTGTTGTCCGTCATGCCGTTATTGTTCGTATTTTCCCAAGGATTGTTGTTTTCTTCATTCATATCGAATCTTCCTTTCCCGTTTATTCATCTTCTATACTACTTTTCATTGTATATGTTGCATTATACCCATCAAATGTGTTTAGTTTGTGAATATCTTATTTTTATATTGTGAAAATGGAAAAAATACTTTATAATAATGTTTGTAGAATTGCGTGAGTTGCGACAGCAACGGAGCAATTCGTAGATATCATTGCACCGCCAATGACGATATCATACCAATCCCTAATTTGAAAGGATGACAGATTTTGATCAAAGGAAACCAAAAATTACTTAATATTATACGATTTATCATAGATGTGCTGATTTTAGTATTTTCATTTATACTTGCTTATAAATTACGTTTTGACGAAGAGCAGAGTATCCTGATTCAATGGCAGATTATTGAGGAACCGATCGGACTTTACGGAACACTGGAAGAATATATGCAGATGCTTTTCCTGCTGATTCCATGTTACCTTGTGTCCTACTATGCTTTTCATCTGTATGACCCAAAACGTGTTACAAGCCGTAAATCACAGGCTTACAATATTTTCAAGGCAAATGTCGTCGGCATTTTGTATTGTACCGCCGGTCTCTACTTTATTAAAAGTGGAAACTATGCTCGTCTGTTTATTGTAATTTTTGTAATTACAAATTTTATATTGGAATTGATCTTCCGCCTGCTGATCACGACCATCTTACGCCGTTTCCGCAAGCGTGGGCACAATTTAAAGCATGTCCTTCTCGTCGGTTACGGCCGTTCGGCAGAGGGCTATATCGACCGTATCTTTGCACATCCCGAATGGGGATATGTCGTACACGGCATTTTGGATGACCAGAAGAAAAACGGTAAATCTTACCGCGATGTGCACGTTATCGGCGATATTGACGATCTCGAAGAAGTACTTGCTTCCAACTCTTTTGATGAAATTGCGATCACTCTTGGCATTGATCAGTACAAACGGCTCGAAGGAATTGTGGCAATTACGGAAAAATCCGGTGTTCATACAAAATTTATCCCGGATTATAATAATATCATTCCGACACGTCCTTACACGGAAGATCTTGACGGTCTGCCGGTCATTCACGTGAGAAATGTACCGCTTACCAACTCCTTTAATAAATTTATCAAACGTACCGTAGACATCATCGGATCGATCTGTTTGATCATCTTGTTCTCCATTCCGATGCTCGTTGTCGCCATTTTGGTAAAGGCAACTTCCGAAGGACCTCTGATCTTTAAGCAGGAACGAATCGGACTTGGCGGAAAACCATTTTTAATGTACAAGTTCCGTTCGATGGCAGTACAGAAGGCTACGGAAGAACAGAAAGCCTGGACAACCCCAAACGATCCGCGTGTTACACCGGTTGGCAAATTTATCCGTAAAACCAGTTTGGACGAGCTTCCACAGTTTTTTAATGTATTAAAAGGAGATATGAGTCTTGTCGGTCCAAGACCGGAACGGCCATTTTTCGTAGAGAAGTTTAAAGAAGAAATTCCACGCTATATGATCAAGCATCAGGTCCGCCCGGGTATCACCGGCTGGGCACAGGTCAATGGCTATCGTGGTGACACTTCGATCCGCATGCGCATCGACTGCGATCTGTACTATATCGAAAACTGGACATTGATGCTGGACATCAAAATCCTACTGCTCACGGTAGTGACCGGATTTATCAATAAAAATGCATATTAATACAAAAGGGCTCCCCGATAAAGGGAGCCCTTTTCGCAAAAAGAGTGTATCTAATTATCTAATCCAACTTTTTGTCAATAAACTCATCCCAGCGTCCGTCGTCATCATCCTCTTCGTCATCCTCGCCAAATTCCTCTTCATCGAGCATTTCGTCAAAAGCATCTGAAATGGCATCTAATGTCTCATCATCCTCAATCTGAAGAAGTGTGATCTCCGGCTGATCGCCTTCTGTGTCAATCTGAATCCCGAAGAAATAAATCTCCTCGATGCTTTCGTCGACCGGTGTCAGGGCCGCATAATCATCGCCGTTCCACTCAAAGATATATATCACTTCACATTCCAATGTAGATCCATCTTCCAATTCAAGGGAAACCTGCATTTCCTCGATGTCGCTCAAATCAAAATCAGACATTTCTGTACCTCCTGAAAATATTATAATATAGAGATGATAACATACTTTATCACTACTGTCAAACACGGAATATTTTTTCATATTTAGTTGTTGAAACGGCGAAAAAGTGATACACTTAAATCAATACTACACTTTAACATTGGAAAGGACACTTTAGGATATGAAATTTGCAGCACAATTAATGCAGTTTATGGTTCTGATCCCGGCGGCAACACTCTGCTTCCTTCCTATGAAGAACCAACTGGCTGCGCCACCCAAAAAAATCATAGCATGCATCGGCCTGGTGCTTGCCATCATGATTCCGGTGAGTGCATTGATTCTCACGGCAGGCACTTTTCCCGCCAATTATGTCATGCTTCCGGACATCGCAATCCTTTACCTGTTTTACCACCGCTCGCTCAATACCCATTGGGCCACCAGCGCCTCGGTATTTTTATTGGTAACGGCGCTGATGTCATTTCCGCCAAATATCGCGCTCTGCGTCGACTGTCAGATTCATCCGCAGGAAACCCTTCTCTCCTCCTGCCTTGTGTCAACTTCGGTGCAGTTTGCCGTCAGCGTCTTGTTTGTCCCGCTTTATTTTCTGGTCTTTAAAAATTATTTCAGCGAATTGATCGATTCTCTGAATTCCGCCTATGTATGGGGCGCGACACTGCCGGTGCCTCTTATTTTCATCCTGTTAAACATTATGATGCAACCGCAAAAGTACGAAACAATGCACGTAAACCGGGTGTACCGAATGTATGTTGCCTATCTGCTTTTGGCTTTTTTCCTATTTAATGTCATCTACCTGATCTTCTATCTGGTGGCTGTCATTTTGCTCCGAAATGCAAAAACAGAAGAACGCGTAAGGCTTTTTGAAATGCAGGAGAGCCAATATCTCGCCCAGCAGCGATACATTACAGAATCCGCCAAACAACGCCATGATTTCCGTCAGCAACTCCACAGTCTGGCTCAAATGGCGCAAAATAAAGAATACGATGCGCTGACCAGCCATCTTGCCAATTGTGTCGCAGCAATCCCGGAATCTCCGACATGTTACTGCCGCAACATTCCGGTCAATGCGCTGTTAAATTATTATGATCATTTATTTGCCTCGCAGGGAATTACCAAAAAGTGGAGCATTCAGATCCCGGCAGAATGCCTCGTCAATGATACGGAACTTTGCAGTCTGATCGGCAATATTCTGGAAAATGTATCTGCCGGCTGTCTGACACTTCCCGACGCGGAAAACCGGCTGCACACGCTCAATATTTGCTTGAAAAACGGCTCTTTTCTGGCTATCAGATCAGAAAACCGATTTGACGGCAAAGTCGATATCAAAAACGGCCATTATCTTTCCACCCGCAATGGCGGTTCCGGCATCGGTCTGCGTTCAATCCAGGCGATTGCTGAAAAACACGGTGGAATGGCTTATTTTTCACACACCACGGATACCTTTACGATAAAACTGATTATAAAAATTTTACCGTAGGTTACTTGACATTTTGTATCATTTTTACTACAATATGTTATCAAGGTCAAAGAAAGGATGAGTGATATACTATGAATTTTTCTTACAAAACAAAAGGCACCTGTTCCAGACAGATCGATCTTGAGATCAACGACAACATCGTAACAAATGTCGTATTTTACGGCGGATGTGATGGGAATCTGAAAGCCATTCCACGTCTGGTCGATGGCTGGACTGCCGATCAGATCGCTGAAAAGTGCAGCGGCGTTCTGTGTGGTTTTAAAAACACATCCTGCGCTGACCAGTTAGCACATGCCGTTTTGGCGGCAAAAGAAGCCGAGCAGGCTGAAAAGGCATAATTTTATTATGCCACCCCGTGTGTTCGAAACCATCCACACGTAAAACAAAACTAAGGAGACTTTTTATTATGCAAAAAAACACAAACAAAATCATTTTTATCTGTCAGGCAGCGATGATCGCTGCCCTCTACGTGGTGTTGACGTATGCCATCAACGCTTTTAACCTCGCCAGCGGAGCAATTCAGGTCCGTGTTTCCGAGGCACTTACCATTTTACCATTTTTCACACCGGCAGCGATCCCCGGACTTGTAATCGGATGTTTTATCGCCAATCTATCCACCGGTGCGGTCATTTTGGACGTGATCTTTGGTACTTTGGCGACACTTCTCGGTGCATTGGGAACCTACGCCCTGCGCAAGTACAAATGGCTCGCTCCATTACCCCCAATTATTTCCAATACAATCATTGTACCATGGGTACTCCGCTTTGCCTACGGCATCGACAGCGCAATCCCTTATATGATGCTCACGGTAGGAATCGGCGAAGTCCTTTCCTGCGGCATTTTGGGTATGCTTTTATTATTTGCACTCAGAAAATTCGACAAAAATATCTTTAAAGCGCATTGATTTTTCTTTCTTCAAAGGGTATAATGGAATCCGAATGTTTGTAGAATTGCGAGAGCAGTTTACTGCGAAGCAATTCGTTGATGTCATCGACATCCGATCAGGGTCATACCAGGAGGCACTCATGAAAAAACGTGTATTACTGACTGGGATTATACTCTTTCTCGTTGTGGCCGCCGGAATCGTGATGGTTCGTTTCCGGAAGCCGCAGCATACCAGTCAAACGAATAATTCCGATACTTATGAATATTACTATAATAATGAAGACGAAGAAGAGGAGGATTCTCTTTTGCCCGAGAATTTGGACTCTATATTGGCAGATAACAAAACAGTGCCTTTGGACACCATTCCAAGCAGTACTACCGTTTTAGTCAATCGCAAATACCTTCTTCCTTCCACCTATATTCCTAAAAATTTGGTGGTTCCCAATGTTGATTTCAGCTTTTCCTATGTCAATGACAAACGAAAAATGCGCAAAATTGCTGCGACATCATTGGAAAAATTGTTTGCGGCAGGCGAGAAAAAGGGAATTAAACTATATGGCGTTTCCGGTTATCGTTCGTATACAAGACAAAAAGAAATTTATGATCGAAATGTCGCCACCCGCGGAAAAGCAGCTACCGATGCCGTCTCCGCGATGCCGGGAAGCAGCGAGCATCAGACCGGGCTTACAATTGACGTCTCCGCACAAAGTGTAAGTTACCGGCTCGACCAGAGTTTTGGCGATACCAAAGAAGGAAAATGGCTTGCCAAACATTGTCACGAATATGGATTTATCATCCGTTATCCTTACGATAAGGAAAAAATTACCGGTTACAGTTACGAACCATGGCACATCCGCTATGTCGGAACAACCGTCGCCGCGTATTTATATAAAAACAATCTGACATTAGAAGAATATTATGGTGTTACTTTGAAGGATATGGAGGACAGCAGCAAACCGGAAACCAGTGTCGATGTCGAAGATCCGGATTCTGTTGTATATGCGACTCCAAAGCCGACAAAGAAACCAAAAGATAAGAAAAAAGACAAGAAGGCAAAAAGCAGTGCAAAACCGAAAAGCACGAAGGCACCAAAAAAAGCCCCCGCTGCTTCTTTTACACCAGTGCCGACAACTCCAAATCCACCTATCGTCTCCTCTGCTCCAACGGCAACAGATCCACCGACGCCGGCTCCTACTGAGCCACCGGCTGCCACAAACCCGCCTGCAGAAGAATCTTCTGCTCCTGTAAACCCGTCAAACGAATGAAAGAAAGGATATTATAGCAAATGAGAACTATATTGATTGTTTTACTGTATCTACTTGTATGTATCATCAGCATTCCCCTTCTCCTGATCGAATGCGTGGTACGAAAAATCAGCGAAAAAGCCGCGGCCGCTTTCGCCATCCGCATTGTGTGGATTGCCTTCAACGTAGCCATGTTTGTCTCCGGATGTAAAAAACACATCAAGGGACTGGAAAATATCCCAAGAGACACACCTGTTATGTTTGCCGCCAATCACCGTAGTTTTTATGATATTCTGCTGGCGTACTCTTCCATCGCATCGCAGCATATCCAGGTTGCCTTTATTTCCAAGATTGAGATCAAGAAATTTCCTATGATTGCACAATGGATGTATTTCCTGAACTGCTTATTTATGGATCGCGGCAATATGAAACAGAATATGAACGTGATCCTGAAAGCCATTTCATTAGTAAAAGAGGGTTATTCTATATACATTGCGCCAGAGGGAACCCGTAATGCTACCGACACCCTTCTTCCTTTTAAAGAGGGAAGCATGAAGATCGCCACAAAGACGAAAATTCCTATTATTCCGGTCTGTATCAAGGGAACGGAAGAAATCATGGAAAATCATCTTCCTTGGATCCATGGCGGTAACATTTACATTGAATACGGCACACCGGTTTATCCGGATCAGCTCGAAGCCGACGATAAAAAACACATCGGTGCTTACGTTCAAAACATCATTCAGCAGATGTATGACAAGTAACTTCTTGCACAATCGTATAAAAAATGTTAATATAATACTTAGGCACCGCAAATCTGTGCCAAATTTAGAAAAAGTGAGGTAACCATAATTATGAAAACCGCATTGATCGTAATGGGTATTATCCTTGCCGTACTCATTATCGTATTTATTGTTTTATCTATTGTTGGAAAGAAACTTCAGGCAAAGCAGGAAGCATCGCAGGAACAGATGAAAGAAGCATCCCAGATCGCTTCCATTCTGGTCATTGACAAGAAAAGGATGAAGTTAAAAGAAGCCGGACTTCCAAAGATGATCGTAGACAACACACCAAAATATCTCCGTGGATCTAAAATCCCGGTTGTAAAGGCAAAAATCGGTCCAAGAATCATGACATTGATGTGTGACGAAAAGATTTTTCCTCTGCTTCCGGTAAAGAAAGAATTGAAAGTCGTTTTAAGCGGTATTTATATCATGGATGTAAAAGGTTCCCGCAATAACTTATTGCAGCAGCCGGAAAAGATGGGATTCTTCCAGAAAATGAAACTCAAAGCTTTGAAAAAAGCCGGACAATAAAAAATAATAACTATTCAGCCTCCCCTCCCACACATTCGCATTTCGAACACTTCGTGTTCTTTTCCCGCCTTTGACAAGGCTAAAA
>ENA-ORTS01001960-ORTS01001960.1-human-gut-metagenome-genome-assembly--contig:-NODE-1960-length-13060-cov-3.807151_pt1 | contig 13060 bp, 8 predicted proteins | sample MGYA00241911_ERZ509186 | MGnify/ENA primary metagenome ERZ509186 (study PRJEB26280, sample SAMEA2338852) | human gut metagenome | biome: human gut; feature: human-associated habitat; material: faeces...
GAGTGCCATCTCTCCAGATGTTCCGATGCTTGAACCTTATCATCTGATAGCCAATCTTTGGAATCAACAGGGAAAAGGGGATTTTGATACAATCTTCGATTCCACTATGACAGATATAGCGGAACAAAATGCAGATATATTTTCCACGCAGACCACAGCCAACACGAAGATTCCATTGTTCGAGGCATTGACACCGTTTGTGACCGATTCGGCACAACGTGCGCCATTCGCCCGTGCTCTGGTGGATAAACTCGTGAATTTCTCCTTTGAAGAAGCGTTTGCACAGAATTACGACTTCTTCTCCAGTATCTTTGAATATCTGATTAAAGACTACAACACAGCCGGAGGTGGCAAGTATGCGGAATATTATACGCCTCACGCCATTGCCACGATTATGGCTCGTCTGTTAGTGGGGGATAATGCTGATTTGCATAGCATGGAATGTTATGACCCCTCGGCAGGAACAGGTACGCTTCTGATGGCACTTAGTCATCAAATAGGAGAAGAACGCTGTACCATATTTTCGCAAGATATTTCCCAGCGAAGCAACAAAATGTTGAAACTTAATCTGCTACTTAACGGACTTGTGTCTTCGCTTGATAATGCCATTCAAGGCGACACGCTTGTAAGCCCTTATCACAAGAGCGATGACGGTCAAAGCCTTCGCCAATTCGACTTTGTGGTGAGTAACCCACCTTTCAAGATGGACTTTAGTGATACTCGTGAGAAGATTGCAGCTTATCCTGCTCGCTTTTGGGCAGGAGTGCCAAAGGTGCCAGCAAAGAAAAAAGATAGTATGGCTATCTATACATGCTTCATTCAGCATGTCATCAATTCATTGAAGAAAGGATCTGGCAAGGGAGCTATTGTCATCCCGACAGGATTCATCACTGCTAAGAGCGGTATCGAAAACAAAATTTTGAAGCATATTGTTGACAATAAGATAGTTTATGGCTGCGTATCCATGCCAAGCAATGTATTTGCCAACACTGGAACCAATGTTTCTGTGCTCTTCTTTGATGACTCGAAAAAGAGTAATAAGGTAGTCTTGATTGATGCCAGCAAACTGGGCGAGGAATACAAGGATAGCAATGGCTTGAAAAAAGTTCGTCTTCGTGATGAGGAAATTGACAAGATTGTCAACACTTTCCAAAACAAGGAAGCTGTGGATGACTTCTCCGTTACTGTGACCTACGATGAAATCAAGGAGAAAGGTTATAGTCTTTCTGCTGGTCAGTACTTCGACATCAAGATAGACTACGTGGATATTACGGAAGAGGAGTTCAACAAGCGAATGAATGATTATAAAACAACACTTACACAACAATTCGCAGAGAGTCATCGTTTAGAAGATGAGATTATGAAACAACTCGGAAGTCTCAGTTTTAATAGTAATGTGGGAAATAAATAAAGGTATGAACAAGCCGATAAGTATATTGGATAAGGATTACTTGCAGTGGGTTAAGGGTCTCTGCAAGTGTTATCGCCAGAGCCAGATTAAGGCTGCGGTAAAGGTCAATACGGAGATGCTTAAATTCTATTGGAGTTTGGGTAGAGACATCGTAGAACTACAGATAGAACAAAAATGGGGAGAGAAAGTTATAAGTTGCCTCGCACAAGATTTGCGTGAAGCATTACCTAATGTTTCAGGATTAACCAAACGCAATATATATTATTGCAAGCAATTCTATGCACTTTACGCCCCTGTAATCAAAATGTTGCCCCAAACTGGGGCAATAAATGAAACTGAAACTTTGCCCCAAGTTGGGGCAACATTTGAGTCAGATATATTCTGCGTACCATGGGGACATCACAAGGTGTTGATTGACAAGTGCTTTGGCTATCCAGAGAAAGCAATATTCTATATTCATGAGATTGTTTCAAATGGTTGGAGTCGTTCTATGTTACTTAACTTTATTAGCACAGATTTATATGAACGACAAGGCAAAGCCTTGAACAATTTCAAAACCACATTGCCTGACATAGACAGCGACTTGGCACAGGAACTCACCAAAGACCCATACAACTTTGCATTTACTGGCATTACTAAACCATATAATGAGCGCATCCTCAAAGATGCCTTGCTCAATAATATCACCAAGTTCTTGACCGAACTCGGCACAGGCTTTGCATACGTTGGCAAGGAATTTCGTTTGCAAATTGGAGAAAAGGAGAACTTCATCGACTTGCTTTTTTACAACTTGAACTTGTCTTGCTATATAGTTTTGGAAGTCAAGATTGGAAGTTTCACCTTTGCAGATGTCGGTCAACTTGGCGGCTACGTAGTAGCTTGCAATCATCTTCTTCGCAAAGAAGGAAGAGACAACCCTACAATCGGTCTTCTTATTTGCAAGGAGAAAGACCGCATCCAAGCTCAGTATGCGCTGGAATCAAGCAGCCAACCTATCGCTATCTCAGAGTATGACCTCGAAAAATTCTACCCAGAGAAGCTGGAAGGAACCATGCCAACTATAGAGGAATGGGAAGCCAAATTGGGTGGAAGTATTGAACATGAGTAAAATTGATTTTATGAAACTAAAGAAATATAAATTAGGCGACATTGCCAAAATCGAAATTAGTGGTGTTGACAAAAAAACAATAGAGGGCGAAACACCTGTGCGTCTGTGCAACTTTGTTGATGTTTATTACAACTGGGCTATCACCAAAGAAAAGGCTAAGTCGTTTATGGTTGCATCAGCCAAGCAAACAGAGATTGACAAATGCTCAATAGGCAAAGGCATGGTTGCCATCACAAAAGATAGCGAAACCAGAGATGATATAGGTGTTGCCACTTATATTGCTGACGATTTCGAGTATGTACTTCTTGGCTATCATTGTGCATTGATTACTCCTAACCCTGCTATTGTTGACGGAAAATATCTGAATGCCTTCATGCACACTCGATACATTCAGAAGTATTTTGAAAACAATGCTTCTGGTAGTGGTCAGCGATACACACTTTCCAATGATACGATTAGCAATATACCAGTATTGTTACCGTCAATAGAGGAGCAACATACCATCGGAAAGGTGTTGGCAGACATTGATCGCAAAATTGAACTCAATAAGCAGATAAATGATAATTTAGAGGCGATGGCAAAGCAACTCTACGACTATTGGTTTGTGCAGTTTGACTTCCCGAACGAGGAGGGCAAGCCGTATAAATCGAGTGGTGGTGCTATGGTGTGGAATGAAAAGTTAAAGCGTGAAATACCGCAAGAGTGGAGTGATTGTAAACTTAAAGATTTTATCAACCTTTTTGATTCAAAACGTGTTCCATTATCAAGTAAAGATAGAGGAGAAAGACAAGGTGTCTATCCTTACTATGGTGCGACTGGAATTATGGACTATGTGAATGACTATATTTTTGATGGTGATTATATACTATTAGCGGAAGATGGTTCTACCTCTGATGCAAAAGGTTTTCCAATTGTACAATATATTTGGGGCAAGAACTGGGTGAATAATCATGCCCATATAATACTTCCAAAGAATGAACGATATACGATGTTTACTTATCAAATGCTAAGAAGCATACCTGCAAAGCAAATCGAAACAGGTTCTATTCAGAAGAAAATTAGTCAAGAAAACCTTTGTGGGTATAAAATGGTTTTACCTAATTCGGATTTGTTAGAGAAATATGAAAACGTCGTATCTCCACTATGGGAAAAACGTAAGCGTTGCATTGAAGAAATCAATACTCTCACTAAGCAGCGAGACGAACTCTTGCCCCTCTTAATGAATGGTCAAGCATCGGTAAATTATCATTTATCTGACGATTAAGAGTAATCTTTTCGTCAATATCAGTCAAAATACGTCCTATCCTCTTCTGTTCTTCAAATTCTGGAACCCAAACGGTACAATCCTTGATTTTATCAGGAGAAGTATGGCGTATTTTTGTTTGTTGGGCACCGGCACTTAGCTGCTGGCGAACAATAGAAGAAGAGATGAGATAATAGCAAAAATTAGGGTCAAGAAGTCCCTCCTTGCATTTTACAAGGGCTACGTCTTGACTTTGAATATACTTACCATTTTCAGGAATACGTGCTGTTGTACCCAACAATCCTAAGGATTGCTCTGTAAGCGGAGTGATAATATCACCTTTGTTTAGTATAAACTCGTCTTTGACAGTACCTGTATAATACAAGTCCGTCTTGGAAGTGTTCTCTTTAAAACCACCTCCATTCATATTGAAGTTACCCAAAGTTAAGCGAATCAGCTCGCCTTCCTCGGCATAGAATTGACCAGATAGGCTTGCCCCACGAGTCACTTCTATAAGTTCTCCTAATTTATGTTTGCTCAATTTCATAATCTGCACACTTTTTGCTTACAAAGGTAACTAAAGTTAAGCAGACTTGATAATCTTTAAACCTTAATTAAGGAATTTGCGGTGTGCAATCTTTACATTTGCTTGATTTACCATAGCATAATGCAAGGTCGTGTCGATTTTCACATGCCCCAACATCTTTTGCACTTGCTCTATCGGCATTCCCTTGTCAATCGCCATTGTTGCCAAAGTTCTGCGGAACTTGTGAGGATGCACCTTGTGTAGATTTACATTTTTACCCAACTGGCGTAAGCGAACCTCAACACCACTGATAGTTAATCGTGTATGAGGTTCTTTGAGACTGACGAACAACGCAGGATTTGAATCCGTTCGTTGTTCCAAGTATTTCTTGAGGTGTATCTTGGTGCGAGCGTTGAAATATACCTCACGCTCTTTATTTCCTTTACCGAACACCACACACTGGCGTTCTTGGAAATCGATGTCCTCACGATTGATTTTTACCAACTCTCCAACACGCATACCAGTGCTAAGCAGCAAATCTATCATTGCCACATCACGAATTTCTTGGCAACTGTCACGCAACACTTCAATATTTTCATCTGTCAACACCTCTTTCACCAAAGCATCCGTGCGCACCTTATGGATCCTGCGGACAGGACTTTTAGTGATATAATCCTCATCTTCAAGCCAAGAGAAAAAACTTGAATAAATACGACGCAAGTTGTCAATAGTAACCTTGCTAAGTCCTCGTTGTTCCTGTTGCTCAGCGAGATAGCAACGAATGTCATTAGTGGAAATGTCACACACATTCTTCTTCACAATCGCTATCAGTTTCTCAATAGAAGATTTATAATAGTGGATGGTCTTGTCCGAACAGCCCTCCACTTTCTTAGAGGATATAAAAGCCCCAAGAAGTTCAGCGTTTTCCTTGTTGCGCTGTTCTTCCTTTGTCGCCTTTGGCGTAATCTCACACTCAGATAGTGCCTCTCGGGCCACATCTGTTAGCAATTCCAACTGATTTTCAGTCAAAACCGCTCTCATACCTTCTAAAACGGTTTGTATAATAGCTTCTTTCATGTCTTATTATTTGTATAGGTCTCTATATATAATATAATAAGGTGAAACAAACACCGATAAATGATAATTTAGAGGCGATGGCAAAGCAACTCTACGACTATTGGTTTGTGCAGTTTGACTTTCCGAATGAGGAGGGGAAACCGTATAAATCAAGTGACGGAGCTATGGTGTGGAATGAGAAGTTGAAACGAGAGATACCAGAAGGATGGAATGTTGCCAATGTATTTGACGAACTATCCGTTCAATACGGTTTTCCATTTTCTACGGAATTATTCACAGAAGAGCCAACAAGCATTCCTGTTGTACGTATTCGTGATATATTGGAGAATAGTGTTTCTGCATATTCAGAAGAGGAAGTTGACGAAAAGTATAAATTACAGAAGCAAGATTTACTGGTAGGAATGGACGGCAACTTTCACATGAATTATTGGAATGACAATGTTTCTTATCTGAATCAACGGAGTGTAAGACTAAGGGCAAAATCCAAGTCGACAGTTTCTATTATGCAAGCAAAATATGACATTGCGCCATACATTAAGGCTAAAGAGTTGAGAGCAAAAGGTTCTACTGTCGGACACCTTTCAGACAAAGATTTGAAGGAGTTATTTGTATTGGTTTGTCCAAATACCGATTTTAGGAACAAGTTTGACTCTATATTGGCAGAAATCATAGAAAACCGTTGCGAAATGATAGAATTGACTAAACAGCGAGACGAACTCTTGCCTCTCTTAATGAACGGTCAAGCAATGGTAAATTATCATTTATCATTGCACTTATCCAATACCGTGCTTTACACACTACACTACTTGGGAACAGTGCAAAACCATGTAGTAAGAGTGTTAAAAATAATATGAACACATATTGCTATTTCCCAATCGGCATGAGCGCAGCGGTAACAGCCCCATTGCTTTCATGCCGATTACTATTAGATGGTACGATTCAATTTGATGGCTAAAAAAATAATAATCGAAAAATAAATTTTTGTTAATAGGTTTATATTATGCTGATTATCAGACAGAAGTCTTTTTCTTATTATTATATTCTTGGCTAAAATATAGAAAATAAAATAATAAGAAAAAAACATCTTACTTTAGGCACAAAGGCTTTATATACGCAAATTACGAGACAGCCTGTCACAACGAAAACTCCAATCCATAAATAACTAAACCTGCTTCAATCGTTAGCGAAGCTATATTTCGAGCAATCTATGCTTTCTGGCAAATGTCAATATGATTACTACCAAATATTTATCTTTAATAGCCCGTGTTGTCGTTATATAACATAGTATCTGAACATTATATTCGAGGGCTTATTAAATAAATATTCAGTTTTACCTCTTTCGTATTAATAAATTTATTATATTTGCACCATCGTTATACACCAACGAGCAAATGGAATTATTACTAACCAATAAATATAGCATTATGAACAGCATTCCATTAGTATTTTGGCTCATTCCAATAGCCAGCGTTGTGGCATTGGGAATGGCATGGTTCTTCTTCCGCACCATGATGAAAGAGGATGAAGGTACAGACAGAATGAAAGAAATCGCAGAGCATGTAAGAAAGGGTGCTATGGCTTACCTCAAGCAGCAGTACAAGGTGGTGACGGCCGTCTTCGTCGTTCTCGCCATTGTTTTCGCCTTCATGGCTTATGTGCTGAAGGTGCAGAATCCATGGGTGCCCTTTGCCTTCCTCACCGGCGGACTCTTCTCTGGTTTGGCAGGATTCTTTGGCATGAAGACCGCTACTTATGCTTCTGCCCGTACTGCCCATGGTGCACGCACCGGACTGGACAAAGGTCTGAAGATAGCCTTCCGGAGCGGTGCCGTGATGGGACTCGTGGTGGTGGGACTCGGTTTGCTCGATATTGCCATCTGGTTTATTGTTCTTAATGCGGTGTACGAAGGAGAGGCCACAGCCCTTGTCACCATTACCACCACCATGCTGACCTTTGGCATGGGTGCCTCCACCCAGGCACTCTTTGCCCGTGTGGGAGGAGGAATTTATACCAAGGCTGCCGATGTGGGAGCCGACCTCGTGGGCAAGGTAGAGGCGAATATTCCTGAAGACGATCCTCGCAATCCAGCTACCATAGCCGACAATGTGGGCGACAATGTGGGCGATGTGGCAGGAATGGGAGCCGACCTCTACGAGAGCTATTGCGGTTCGATATTGTCGACAGCCGCCTTGGGAGCCACGGCTTTTGCCATGAATGGCGATATGCAGCTGCGTGCCGTCATTGCACCTATGGTTATCGCAGCCATCGGCATCTTTCTGTCTCTCATCGGCATCTTCTTGGTTCGTACCAAGGAAGGCGCTTCCATGAAAGAGCTTCTCCACTCGTTGGGACTTGGCACCAATGTCAGCGCGGCACTTATAGCCGTTGCCACATTCGCCATTCTCTATCTGTTGGGCATAGAGAACTGGCTCGGCCTTTCTTTCTCAGTCATCAGCGGTCTTGTGGCTGGAGTCATCATCGGACAGGCAACAGAATATTACACCTCTCAGAGTTATAAGCCAACACAGAAGATAGCCGAGGCATCGCAGACAGGCCCTGCCACAGTTATTATAAAAGGTATAGGCACGGGAATGATTTCCACCATGATTCCCGTTGTCACCATCTCTGTAGCCATCATGCTGAGTTATCTTTGTGCCAATGGCTTCGATATGTCGCTGTCGGCCAAATCTATCAGCACCGGCCTTTATGGCATCGGCATCGCGGCAGTGGGCATGCTGTCGACTCTCGGCATTACACTTGCCACAGATGCCTATGGACCTATAGCCGACAATGCTGGCGGAAATGCCGAGATGAGCGGATTGGGCAAGGAGGTTCGTGAGCGTACTGATGCGCTCGATGCCCTGGGCAATACGACAGCTGCCACAGGCAAGGGCTTTGCCATCGGTTCGGCAGCTCTGACGGCTCTTGCCCTTCTTGCATCCTACATCGAGGAGATCAAGATAGCCATGATACGTGCCGTAGAGAACGGAAAACAGTATGTAGACGCAGCAGGCAATGTCTTCGATCCTTCGAATGCAACAACAATAGATTTCATCAACTTCTTCCAGGTAAACCTCATCAACCCTAAGGTTTTAGTTGGAGCATTCCTCGGAGCCATGGCAGCATTCCTGTTCTGTGGCTTGACCATGGGAGCAGTAGGCCGTGCTGCAGAATCGATGGTTCAGGAGGTTCGCCGGCAGTTCCGTGAGATCAAGGGAATACTCGAAGGCAAAGCTACGCCTGACTATGGTCGATGTGTGGAGATAAGTACCCGTAGCGCACAACGCGAGATGATCATCCCTTCTTTGCTCGCCATCATTATTCCTATCGTTGTGGGTCTTGTGTTGGGTGTGGCTGGAGTTCTCGGACTTCTCACCGGCGGTCTGGCAGCAGGCTTTACCCTTGCTGTGTTCATGTCCAATTCGGGAGGCGCATGGGACAATGCCAAGAAGATGATAGAAGAGGGAAGCTTTGAAGGAAAGGGCAGCGAGAACCACAAGGCGACTATTGTGGGCGATACCGTAGGCGACCCGTTCAAGGACACTTCCGGTCCGTCGCTCAACATTCTTATCAAACTCATGTCAATGGTCAGCATCGTGATGGCTGGTCTGACCATTGCTTTCCTATAATTAGAAGATTACGTAATAGAAATATGTTGAATAAACACTACTCCTTGGCTGATGGCTGCTCCCTGACAGTGATATGCTCGCTGGTCGTGTGGATGTTAGTAGCCGTCTGCCAAGCTGTTTATGGCAAAGATGTCTATCCGAAACAAGCTGTAGAGATAGCCAAGAAGTACATCACCCTGTCTCGCGACGTGAAGGCTCAAGCGCGGGCAAAGGGACTTCGTCCTGCAGCCTTGGCACCTTATTATATTTATAACGATGCACAGGGCAAAGGTTTTGTCGTTGTTGCTGGTGACGATGATATGGGCGATGTGTTGGCCTATAGCACCGAGGGAACCCTCGATACACTACAGGCTAATCCTGGTGTAAAGCTACTCCTGGAGGCTTATCGCCAAACGTATGATGTGCTGAAAGAAGGGCGGGTGATGGTGCAGAGAAAAGCCCGTTCGGGGTTGTTCTCGAAGACCGTATCTCCCTTGTTGAAAAGCAAGTGGGGACAGTCGCATCCGTTTAATGCCCAGACGGGTTATCCCTATAGTGGGTGTGTGGCAACAGCGGTGGCCCAGATGATGTATTACTATCAATGGCCTGCTCAGGGGAGTGGTAAAAACGAATATCGCGTCACCTATTATAATACGATGAAGAGTGCAGACTTTAGTCAGTCGCACTACGATTGGGCGAATATGCTGCCCGATTATAATTATCCTGTATCTGCGACAAAGGAGCAAGAGGATGCTGTAGCCTTATTGATGAACGATGTGGGGGTAGCTTCCTTCATGCAGTACACCCCAGTTTTAAGTGGTACACAAGGTATTTTTGCGAATCAGGCTCTTCAGAAAAATTTCGACTATACTGCGGCTTATGTCACCAAGGCTGTCGAAGGTCCGACTCGTTTTGCGCAGATCTTGCGGCAGGAATTACTTAATGGATGTCCTGTTTATCTGGAAGGTCGTCCTGCAGGTAATGCTTCAGGTCATGCTTGGGTAACTGATGGGTTTGATGAGAATGGTCTTTTCCACATGAATTTTGGATGGGATGGACAGGGCGATGCCTACTATTCGCTCACCAATCTTAGCCTCTCACAGACGGGAAGCGAGTTCCAAGGCAAGCCCTTGGCCTTCAATCGTGCTATTATGGCCATCTTGGCACATCCCAATAATGGCAAATATCCCGCAATAGAGCGTGGACTTTTGGAGTCATCTCCTCAGTTGATGTTTAATGAGGGTGGGGCTGTTCTTCTAAAGGATGCAGAAGATAAAAGCTTCCTTGCTTCTCAGTCGTTGACCATCGAGATGAACTCTTTTGTCAATAAGGGTAAGCCTTTCAAGGGTGATGTGGGCATAGCTGTTTATGATGCTAAGGGTACATGCCGACAGGTGGCTTATACCGACGGTCACGCTATAGGCGGTTTTACTCAACGACTCTATGGTGGAAGCGATGCAGGGTTTATGGGAAGCGATTATCTTGTCAATCAAGTTCAGTCTGTAAAAATGAAACTTACAGGTTTGGAAAATGGTTATTATCGGTTGGTCCCTGTATGTGTAGCTCAACGAGAGGATGGTTCGTGGGATGAATTCTTCGCGATGAAGAAGGCTCCCATCATAGAGGTGGAACTATCTGATGGACGAGGTCGCATCTCTGAAATATGTTCTACTGATGTTGTTTTTCAGTTGATGTCGCAGCCCAGGCTCTCAGGTCAAGCAGAGCAGGGTGGAAAGGTATTGACCTTTTTTACGTTGAAAAACCTGAATGGTGTGCCTCGCGACTGTTATCTGAGGGTGCGGTTGCTCGACGATAGGAAGGCGGTAGTGCTCAATACTCGTGTGGATGAGTTGACCGAGATAGAGGGCTTTACCGAAGCTGAGATTCCCATCGTTCTTTCTTTGCCAAGCAGCATGACTCCAGGACGTTATGAAGTGCAACTTTCTTTGTCGGCTGATGCGGAAGAGACTGTGGTTTATCCCGTCAACCTTATTCACGATAAGGATGCCGCCTATATCGAAGTGCTCAAGGCACAGGAAAAGCCTCTCATGGATCAGGTAGAAGTCTTTTTTGCTGATGACTCTCATGAAAAAATAGAATCAGGCAGCGTTGATGTGTCGAAAATATCTCTCTTCAAAATGGCAGTCTTGCTGCGTACGTCTGAAGGTCGTAACTATGAAGGAAATGTATCAATGTTCTGCGAAGACATGATGACCCACGAAAAGACGCAGGTTAAGGGCATTGATGACCGGGTGTCTGTCTCGTCGTCCATGTCTGTGCCTCTCTTTAGTTATTGGCTGCGTAAGGGCGACCTGTCATGGGAAGATGGGCATACCTATCGTGTGATGGTGATGGGTGAGATAGACGGGCAGCAGGTGGAACTTGCTGATCCGCATCCGCCACCTATTACCTGCATCGTAAGGGGGATATCCTAACACTCTCACAAGGTACTCCAACGTCCATAGGGACTGTAGCTATAATAGCACCTTCTTTCACCATCAAGCGAGAGGGTGGTAGAATCATCGTGTCGGGGACAGAACTAAAGTCGTTGCGACTATATGATGTGGCTGGTCGACTGCTTCAGCAGACCACGTCAGCCGACGGAAAACATGCCGTCCTTACCCTACAAGGAACAGCATCAGGCATCTCTGTGTTGCGCATAGATGCTGGTAGGCAATGTTTTACCTATCGTCTTCTGTGAGAGATGTATGAAATAAGAAGAATGAAATAAGAAATCCCCGACAGTTAGGATATTGCTTCCTACTGTCGGGGATTTCTTATTTCTTTATAGAGCTGCCATCATGCGTAGTATTTGTCATGAGAGGGCAAACAACACCTTACTTATTCTGCATTGGCAAGCGCCTCGCGTACCTTGGCTTCTATTTCTTCGAGAAGCTCAGGGTTGTCCTTCAGTATCAGCTTGGTTGGGTCGGCACCCTGTCCCAGGTTGGAGCCATTATAGCTGTACCAGCTTCCGCTCTTCTTGATGATGCCATGCTCCACGCCCAGATTGAAAACTTCGCCTGCGTGGCTGATGCCTTCGCCAAACATGATGTCGAACTCAGCCTTGCGGAAAGGAGGAGCCACCTTGTTCTTGACCACCTTTACGCGCACCAGGTTTCCTATAACATTATCGCCATCCTTGATGGCTGTAGCCTTACGGATGTCGAGGCGTACAGAAGCGTAGAACTTCAGGGCGTTGCCACCCGTTGTTGTCTCAGGATTTCCGAACATGATACCTATCTTCTCGCGCAACTGGTTGATGAAGATACAGGTGGTATTGGTCTTGCTGATGGTAGAAGTGAGCTTGCGCAGAGCCTGGCTCATCAGTCGGGCCTGGAGTCCTACAACATTGTCACCCATGTCGCCCTCAATTTCCTTCTTAGGAGTCAGGGCAGCCACAGAGTCGATGACGACGATGTCTACCGCAGCCGAACTGATCAGCTGGTCGGCTATCTGAAGCGCCTGTTCACCATTGTCGGGCTGCGAAATCCACAGGTTGTCAACATCTACGCCCAACTTGGCAGCATAGAAACGGTCGAAGGCATGCTCGGCATCGATGAATGCGGCAATACCTCCAGCTTTCTGAGCCTCTGCGATGGCATGGATGGCAAGTGTGGTCTTACCAGAAGATTCCGGACCATAGATTTCAATGATTCGTCCCTTGGGGTAGCCGCCTACGCCCAAGGCCATATCGAGGGCGATACTTCCAGTAGGAATCACCTCTATATTCTCAATGTGCTCGTCGCCAAGCTTCATGATAGATCCCTTACCGAAGTCTTTCTCTATCTTGGCCATGGCAGCCTGAAGGGCCTTCAGCTTACCCTCGTTGGGGTTCAGGGTTCCTTCCTTTATTTCGTCTTTCTTTGCCATATCTTTCTAATGTTTTATGAATTAGTGACGATAAAAACGGCTTGGTATGAATAGTACCTTTCTGTCTTCGCCGTCACTAAGGGGGTATTTTGATAATGATTAGTCAATCTCCAAGTCGCCGTCGAACACCTCGTGCCAAGGCAATCCCTGCTTGTTGAGCTGCTCCATGAATGGATCTGGGTCGAACTCCTCTACGTTCCATACGCCTGGTTTC
>ENA-ORTS01001967-ORTS01001967.1-human-gut-metagenome-genome-assembly--contig:-NODE-1967-length-13030-cov-2.332254_pt1 | contig 13030 bp, 9 predicted proteins | sample MGYA00241911_ERZ509186 | MGnify/ENA primary metagenome ERZ509186 (study PRJEB26280, sample SAMEA2338852) | human gut metagenome | biome: human gut; feature: human-associated habitat; material: faeces...
AGCAATATCGGCTGAAGACGATCCATTAATACCCGGTGTCTTTCTTTTACTACCCATTTCTTTCTTGTTTTATCAATTCGTTATTACTATTATTTACCGAGCATTCTTTTGACAGAGCCCCAAACCACACATGCAACGATTAAAACCAGCAGGACAACTGTAGACCAAATCCACATATCTGTGATTTGCAACCAACCGGCTGTGTTATATTTCTGAGAATCTGCATTCAGACCTTGTAACGGAGTTCCATCACCGATTGAATAAGTGATAAACAGCATTGCAACGAAAGCAACTACGACACCTAAAGCAGAAAGAGCTGATTTAGGATTAACTTTCAGCAGGGTGATAAACTGCCAAACAGCAAATAACACCATGCAAATGATTGTGACGAAGAATAATGCTGAAGTCCAATTAAGCAAAAGACCTGTATATACATATTCTTTCATTTCTTCTCCCGGATTCGTGATGCCTCCGCCGAAGAACATACCCAGAACGACAATACTGATAAGCGATACTATCAGTAATGTCCAACTGGACATTTTTCTTATTTTAGTAACTGCCATAGTTGTTTCTTATTTTTTAAATTTGAGGTTATATTTAATAACTAAGTCCAGCAAAGTGATAGAAGCATCTTCCATCTGGTTCAGGATAGCTTCCAGTTTGCTCAACAAATAGTTATAGAATATCTGAAGGATCAAAGCAACGATCAAACCACCTACTGTTGTGATCAAGGCCACTTTCATACCACCTGCTACAACCGTCGGGCTGATATCACCAACCTGTTCGATTTTATCGAACGCCATGATCATACCTACTACAGTTCCCAAGAATCCTAATGACGGAGCCATTGCGATAAACAATGTGATCCAAGACATGTTCTTTTCCAAAAGACCACCCTGAACACCACCATAAGAAACAATAGATTTTTCAACAACATCAATACCCTGGTCGATTCTCATCAAACCCTGGTAAGCGATAGAAGCGATAGGACCTCTTGTGTCACGAGCAATAGCTTTTGCACCTTCTACATCACCTTTATCCAAAGCATCTTCGATACCTTTCAGCAATTTGCTGGAGTTAGTTTCAGCCAAGTTCAGGTAAATGATTCTTTCCAAGCAGAAAGCCAAACCGAAAATCAATGCGATGGCAACCAAACTCATGAAGTCGGCACCACCTTCGATAAACTTAGTCTTCAAAGCCTGGTACATGCCACCTTCAACAGCGGTTTCGGTAGCTTCTTGCGCGAATGCTACAGAAGAGATTCCAAGAGCACATAAACTCATGAACGTTTTTGCAAAATACTTTTTCATTGTGTGTTTAATTTTTAAGATTAATAATTCTCTTATTTGTTTTTATTTTTTGTTATTAATAATCGTCATGGTATCTTAAAGCGGAGAGAGCGGGATTCGAACCCGCGAAACCCTTTAGGGGTTTACACGCTTTCCAGGCGTGCCTCTTCAACCACTCGAGCATCTCTCCAAAAACGAGCTACCGCTTCTCTAAAACGGGTGCAAAATACGAAAAAAATCGCATATCCAAACGTTTCAGTGCACAAATCTATAGTTTTTGCCTGACATATACACAATATCTGGTGGATAAATTTTGAATACGCGCGAAAATATCTCACGATATTGGTTTATTCTCGATTTTAAATAGTTTTAGAGCATTTATCCGTGTTGTTTCAACGGTCTCTTCGAGTGTCAGTCCATAGGTCTGGGCTACTTTTTCAGCCGTTTTCCAGATATAGGCCGGCTCGTTCCTTTTTCCTCTGTAGGGAACAGGGGCGAGATAGGGGGCGTCTGTCTCCAATACTATTTTTCGGATGTCTGTCTGCCGGATGATTTCCGACAGCCTGGAGTTTTTAAATGTAATGACTCCATTTATCCCGATTTTGAAATTATTTAATTTTTTAATCTCTTCCAATTCGGCTTCATTACCGGTAAAACTATGAAAGACTCCGGTGAGCGTGTCGGCTCCTACCTTATATAGAGAATCGAAAACTTCCGGGTATGCTTCGCGGGTATGAATGGCGACCGGCAGGTTGAGGTCGATGCTCCATCTGAGCTGTTCCTCGAATACTTCTTTCTGCTCCTTCAGGTATGTTTTGTCCCAATACAGGTCTATACCTATTTCCCCGATTCCGCAATAAACACGTTTACCGAGCCATGACTCTGTTTCCTTCAGATTTTTTGCATAATGCTCGTCAACGCTGGTCGGATGCAGTCCCATCATCGGATAGGCGAAATCCGGATAACGGTCGCATAAGTCATGCATCCGCCTGATGGTGCTCGTGTCGACATTCGGAAGTAGCAGGGTGTCTATGCCCGACTCTTTTGCGATTGTGACCAGTTGATCCTGTTCCGGATCAAAATCCTCTAAGTACAGATGGTTGTGTGTGTCGATCAGTTTCATTTTAAGACTGGCGGTTCATTAAACGGGCGCTGACTTCTTTCAGTATGTTTAGCCTTTCGGGAGCTACGTTTAATGAGGTTAGACAGTTCATTGCCTGATTATAATATGCGTGTATTTTTTCTTCGGACAACTCTTTTAACCGCAATTGGTCATAGATGGCTGTTACGGCGGCGATTTTCTCTGCCGGATCGAATGTCTTTTTACCTATCCAACTGTTCAGTTCCGCTTTTTGAGTATTTGAAGCAAGGCGTAAAGCGTTGATCAGCATGAATGTCTTTTTGTTGCAGAGTATGTCTCCTCCAATATTTTTGCCGAAAGTGGCCGTGTCTCCGTAGACATCCAACAGGTCATCCTGCAATTGGAAGGCCAGTCCGATGTTGATGCCGAACTGATACAGCGTTTCGGCATCGGCTTTCGGAGCGTTCCCCATGATGGCTCCCATCTTCAGGGCACAGGCTAGCAATACGGCCGTTTTCAGTCGGATCATTTCGATATATTCCTCTTCCGTTACATCGGTTCTCGATTCGAACTCCATGTCGTACTGCTGCCCGCCGCATATTTCAAGCGCCGTACGGGTAAACAGGTCTAATATTTCTTTTAATGATTCGGATTCTGTTTCGCCGATCAGTTGATAGGCTGCGATCAGCATGGCATCGCCGGATAGGATGGCTGTGTTGGCATTCCATACTTTATGGACGGTCGGTTTGTTTCTTCTTTTATCGGCATCGTCCATCAGGTCGTCGTGCAAAAGGGTGAAGTTATGGAATACTTCAAGCCCTAACGCCGGATTGACGGCTGTATCTACGTTTTCCTTATATAAGTTACATGCCATCAGTACGAGTGCCGGACGGATTCTTTTTCCACCGAGTGAAAGTATGTACTCGATCGGGTCGTATAAGCTTTTGGGCGGATAGGTGAATTGGAGCCGGGTAATTTCCTGCTCTATTTTCTGTAGGATGTCATTGAAAGCGAACATAGATTATTTGTTTAAATAAAAAAGGCTGCGATAGAAGCAGCCTTTTTGTACTATTTACATGTTATTATTGCAGTCTGAATGTAACAGGCACTGTGTATTTAACACGTACGGGTTTACCTCTCTGTTTGCCCGGTGACCATTTCGGCATGCTGTTGATCACACGGAGAGCCTCTTTATCCAGTGACGGGTCAACACCACGGATAACTTCTGCGTCTACGATAGAACCGTCTTTGTTAACCACAAACGAGCAGGATACACGACCCTGGATACCGTTTTCCTGAGCAATAACCGGATACTTGATTGATTTTGCCAGGTATTGTAACAAAGCTCCTTGTCCGCCGGGGAATTCAGGCATTGTTTCTACAACAGTAAAGATCTGCTGTGAAGATTCCTCTTCTTCTTCAACTACTGCGGGAGGAGTATAAGCTTCAACCTGTGCAGAAGCGGCATCGTCTTCGGATGATACGATTTCGACGTCGTCCAACTTGACGTCATCTTCTACAACGGTTAATACTTCTGCCACAGCAGGTGCGGGAGGTGGCGGTGGAGGGGGAGGAGTGTCCTCCGGTCTCGTAATTTCAACTTCTTCTTCTGCGATGATATCAGCAACGCCCTGATCTTGGACGATTGTGATTTCACGGTCGCTCCATTCGAAGCCCACGAACAGTACTGCAAGTCCGACGATCATACCCATCAGGATACCCATCGTCTTACCTTTTTCCAGGTCCGCTTTCGGTGATTTCTTAACTTCCATATCTCTTAGTGTTTAAAGATGTGTTTTTCTTCTGCGACAAATATACGGAGTTATTTTTTAAATCCGAACAATTCGTATTAAATATACGCTATTTTTACTTTTTTTTTGACTGAGAATAAAAATAATAGCTCCCAATATACCTTTTTCGGCTTTTTCCCGTTTCTGTAAGTGGGGTGTATGTACCCGTTTTATTTATCTTTGTATGCATTTTACCAGAGAAATATGAGAAATATTCTATTTATATTCTTCTTTTCCTTCTTGTTACGGGCTGTTGTCGCGCAAACCGGCGACACCGGATATACTTTTCTTCGCTATCCTTCTTCGGCAAGAGCCAATGCGATGGGAGGCAATACGATGTCTCTGGTCGAAAGGGATCCTTCCCTGATTTTTCATAACCCGGCTTTATTGGGAGCCGAGATGGACCAGATGGTTAATCTGAATTACCTGAACTATATATCGGATATCAATGTCGGGAGCGCTCTTTTTACCAAGGCGTATAAAGAAAAAGGAGCTTGGGGTGTGGGAGCCTCGTTCTTCAGTCAGGGAAAGATACGGGGAATGTCGGAAGAAGGTCTTCCGACGGGAGATTTTACGGCAAAGGACATCAGTGTGAACGGTTTCTTCTCGTATGACCTTTCCGAGCGCTGGCGTGGCGGGGCTTCGTTGAAGTTTTTATATTCGGGTATCGGCGATTATACTTCGATCGGCATGGTGGTCGATGCCGGTTTGAGTTATTATGATTCTGAAAAAGGATTTTCTTTCGGTTTTGCTTTTAAAAATATCGGAGCCCAATTGAAAGCCTATGAAGATGAGCGCCAGAAGATGCCCTGGGATATCCAGCTGGGGATCACCAAACAGATGGCCCATGCGCCGATCCGTTTGTCGCTGACTGCACAGTATCTGACGAAATGGAAGGTTGAGTATGTAGACGATTACGACAGGGAGTATACAGGAGATAATTTTTTCAAGTCTTTTGTGAAGCATCTGGTGATCGGTGTTGATTATATCCCTTCCGACAACTTCTGGCTCGGTATCGGGTATAACCCCAAGACGGCGTTGGACATGAAATTGCAGGGAAGTAACGCTCTTGCCGGTTTTTCCGGTGGTGCCGGTGTGCGGATCAAGATGTTCGACGTCGGTGTTTCCGTAGCCAAATACCATCCTTCAGCTCTTTCCATGATGCTGAGCATCTCCACAACGATCAGCGATTTCTAAGTAAATTCGGTTTTTCGTTCTCCTTTACGATAGGACCTTTTGCCAATGGATTACTGGTCCGTTGGCTTCTTTGTCGTATCTCATAGATCGTCCGCTTGGCTGCGAACGGTTTCCGGATTATATGGAAAACAATAAAATATAAGGATGAATAGGATAATTTATAAGGAATGGAGCGATAAACTGTTGTATATTTGCATTTCCTTTACATTAATATATGTAGTGATGAAAAAGATAATTATAGCGATAGATGGTGTCTCTTCTACCGGGAAGAGCACGATGGCAAAAGATTTGGCAAGGGAGCTGGGATATACCTATATCGATACAGGGGCGATGTACCGGGCTGTCACTTTGTACAGTTTGCAACACGGTTTCTTTACAAGCGGTGGTATCGATGAACAGAAGTTGCAGGATGCCATGAACGATATCGATATCTCTTTCCGCTTTAACCCGGAAACCGGACGTCCGGATACCTATCTGAACGGCGTGAAAGTGGAGAAAGAAATACGGGGGATGGAAGTGGCCAACCGCGTGAGTCCGATTGCGGCTTTAGGTTTTGTACGCCGTGCGATGGTCGCCAAGCAACAGGAAATGGGGAAGGCGAAAGGGATCGTGATGGATGGTCGCGATATCGGTACGGTTGTCTTTCCGGATGCGGAACTGAAGATTTATGTGACAGCCAGCCCGGAAGTGCGTGCCCAACGGCGTTTGGACGAACTGAAAGCCAAAGGCGAGGTTGCTTCTTTTGAGGAAGTCCTTGAAAATGTGAAGACGCGTGACCATATCGATATGACTCGTGTAGAGAGTCCGCTGCGTAAAGCTGATGATGCGCTGGAGCTGGATAACTCGCATTTGACGATTGCCGAGCAGAAGGCTTGGCTCTTGGAACAGTATGAAAAGGTCGTTACATCAGACTAGCCATGATAGAAGTCGAGATAGATAAGGGTTCCGGCTTTTGTTTCGGCGTGGTAACGGCTATCGAGAGTGCAGAACGCGAACTGAAAAATACGAATACGTTGTATTGCCTCGGAGATATCGTGCACAATAGCTTGGAAGTGGAACGGTTGGAAAAGTTGGGGCTGCGGACGATCGGGCACGACGAGTTTACCCGTTTGAAGGGAGAAAAGGTGTTGCTTCGGGCGCATGGGGAACCGCCTTCGACCTACGAGATCGCCCGGCGGAACAACATCACGATCGTGGATGCGACCTGTCCGGTGGTGCTCCAGTTACAACGTAAGATCCATAAATGCTACGTGGCTACGCGCGATAGCCATACGCAGGTCGTGATCTATGGAAAGAAAGGGCATGCCGAAGTAAATGGTCTGGTCGGGCAAACGGAAGGGACGGCCATCGTTATCGAGAAGGTACAGGACCTCGGCCGGTTGGATTTTAGCCGGAATATCTGCCTCTTCTCGCAAACGACCAAGTCGCTTGACGGGTTTCGTGAAGTCGTGGCTGAGATCCGGCGGCGTATTGCAGATGGGGTACAATTCGAGTATTTCGATACGATTTGCCGCCAGGTGGCCAACCGTTTACCGAACATCAAGGCGTTTGCTTCCAAGCATGATTGGGTGTATTTCGTTGCCGGAAAGAAGAGTTCAAATGGCAAGATGCTGCTGGAGGAATGTCGGAAGGCAAACCCGAACACGGTCTTTATCTCGGAGGTAAAGGAGATTACCGAGCCGTTGCCTGAAGATGTGGGGAGTGTCGGGGTGTGCGGGGCCACATCCACTCCGAAGTGGCTGATGGAAGAGGTGGCTGTGCGTATTCGTGAATTGAATGCCAGCCGTTGACTTTTAGGGGTAAGATTTGATGAAGTTTTGGAAAATAGACAGGTTTTTGGCAAATAATTATTACTTTTGCCGCGAACATATAAAATATAAGACGCTATGTCTACAGTTAAGTGTATTGGCATTTTAACGTCCGGAGGTGATGCTCCCGGAATGAACGCTGCCATTCGCGCAGTGACACGTTCCGCTATTTATAACGGAATGTCCGTTAAGGGTATCTATCGTGGATACAAGGGTTTGATAACCGACGAAATTGAAGATTTCAAGACTCAGAATGTAAGTAATATTATTCAGCGTGGCGGTACTATCCTGAAGACGGCCCGTTGTGCGGAATTCAAGACGCCGGAAGGTCGTAAGCAGGCTTACGACAAACTGATGGAGCATGGCATCGATGCTTTGGTCGCCATTGGTGGTGACGGAACGCTGACGGGGGCTCGCATCTTTGCACAGGAGTTCAATTATCCGATTGTCGGCCTGCCTGGTACGATTGATAATGACCTGTATGGCACGGATATCACGATCGGCTACGACACGGCTTTGAATACGATCATGGAATGTGTCGATAAAATCCGTGACACGGCAACCTCCCATGACCGTCTGTTCTTTATCGAAGTGATGGGGCGTGATGCCGGATTCCTGGCTCTTAACGGAGCGATTGCATCGGGAGCCGAAGCGGCTATCATTCCGGAGATATCGATGGAGAAAGACCAGCTGGCCGAGATGATCGAAACCGGTTTCCGTAAGTCCAAGAACAGCAGTATCGTCCTTGTTGCGGAAAGTGAGGTGACCGGTGGTGCGATGGGCGTGGCTGAACGTGTAAAGAAGGAATATCCGCAGTTTGACGTACGTGTTTCGATTTTGGGACACTTGCAGCGCGGTGGTTCACCGACTGCACAAGATCGTATCTTGGCAACCCGGATGGGAGTGGCTGCCGTCGACGCGTTGTTGGATGACCAGCGTAACGTGATGATGGGTATCCAGAATGATGAGATCGTTTACGTTCCTTTCTCCAAAGCGATCAAGAACGACAAACCGATCAATCGTGATTTGTTGAATACGCTTCGTATTTCTTCTATTTGATCTGTTATTGGCAAGTATATGAAAAGCCCCGCGGATATTTTTCATCCGCGGGGCTTTTTGCATATAGAGTTCAGCTCTTGTTTACTCGTTGCATTTGAAAGCATAGACATTGCCTCCGAAATCGGTTGCGAAGATCATGTTGCCGTTTGTTGACAGGGTGGAGAATAGCGGAGCTCCCGTTTTATGTTTCCATGTCGTTTGCCCGCTTTCCTTATCTATGCCATAGATGATGCCGTCGGATGCTCCGAAGTAAATTGTATCTCCGATGAGTAGGGGGCTCGTTTCGACCGTGGCAGCCGGATGGCGGGAATAGGGAGCCGTATAAACCAGAGCTGGAGATGTCCGGGCTTTCCATCTGACCTCGAATGTCTCACGGTCGAGTGCGACCAGGCCATCAGTCTGCGTCCCGAAAACAATCAGTTTATCCGTGACCAACGGGGTCGAATTGACTTGGACATTGAATGGTAACTCTTTACGGACAATGACTTCCCCCGAATGGCAGTCGATGATAAATAAAGACTGGCGCGAAGTAACATAAAGCAGATTACCGTCATATGCCGGTGTTGCGCCTCTATCCGTAATTCCGTCTTTATCGAGTTTCCAAAGCAACTCTCCCGTTTGTGCGTCGTTGCCGTAGAAGCCTCGCCAGTTGGCGCCTGAAATAACTACTCCGTTTGCCAGCAGAGGAGTCGATGTCGTGGCTTCTCCTTGCGGCCAGCCTTTGTTCAGCCAGACTGCGTCACCCGTTTTACCGTTGTATGCTCCGAATGCCTTTCCACTTCCGGCATAGACAATGCCATTGGCGGCTGTCAGCCCGTCCACAAGGACAGGAAGGCCGGCGACATCCATCTTTTTGTCCCATTTTAGTTTGCCAGTCTGTGAGTCGATGGCGTATAAATAACCTTCCGCATCTTGTGCGAAGACGGTTCCTTCGTCTACGGCAATCGTGTTTTTGATGGAGTTGCGAACCGGATATCTCCATTGTAATTCACCAGTCTTTGCATCCAGAGCGAAGATTGCACCTTCTCCCTTCAAATCTTCATCGAGAGAAGCGACGTACACTTTACCGCCGGCAACGACCGGAGAAGAGAAATACAGGTTGGCATTTACGTTACGGGTCCATGCCAGTCGGGGTGTTTTGCCGATCTCTTCCGGCTGGTATACGAATGAGGAACGGCTGATTGCTGTTTCCCCATTGTTGAACAATGCTTTGGCTGTAATGAAAATCCGTTTGCCTTTACAGTCTGCCGGGAGTTTGGCCATTCCGGACCAATTCCAGTCTGTATTTTGAGTAAGCTGTGTTTCCGGTAGGACAGTATTGCCGTCTACGACGCAACTGTAAGTGACACGTATGGCAGGAGCAACTGCATTGTAGGTGTTGACCGATACCGGAATCTTTTCGTCTGACGTCATTGTACATGCATCATTCGCGATAGAGGCGGTTTCGATGGACTTGTTTATATAGGTATAGCGGAGCATAGTCTGGACATCTCCTTTTTGATCCACGTCTACCACACGGAAGGCGGAAGTCGAGTGGTCGATTCCCCCTTTGTCGAGTGTTGCGGTCGAGATTGTCAGGACATCTCCTTGTTTCCGCACGAAATGATTATGCCAATGGCCGTACAGCCACGCTTTCAGGTTATGTTCGTTCAGGTTAATCTTCTCGTTATCGTCAATACCGAAAACAAACTCGTTCCCGGAAGTCAGCAGGTCATGGTTAAAGACGATGATCGGTTTTCCTGTCGGTACTTGCGCCAGGTCATTCTTTAACCAGCGGTATACATCTTCTTTTGTATAGCCGGGCTGATGATCTCCTCCTGCCATTGGTGTAACGACGTAGTGGACATTTCCGAAGTCGAAGGAATAATAAACCGGACCGTAAACATTTTCAAAAACCTCTTCTCCATATTTCCCTTTTACAAGGTCATGGTTACCGATACAGTAGAACATCGGGCAGTCCATGTTTGACGTGTTCATCAGATGGATATGGTTCTTCAATCCATTTTCATAGCAGATATCACCGGTATGGATGATAAATGAGATATTCTCGTTAGCCGCATAATCCCGGATGTTATTCGCCCAGTCTTCTTGGTTTTCCGTATTGAATATCTCGGTATCGGAAATATGGATGAACCTGTGACTGCCATTCGGCTTGATGCGTCCTTTCCAGGGTTGCAGGCCGAAATCGTATGTTTGCCCTGTGCCGTTGATCCGCCGGTAATATTGATTGTCTGTCCTATAGCCGGAAGGAGTGGTGATGAAGATAAATCGTTCTCGTTTGTGTCCGGGAAGTGTATATACTCATTCGGCATTCGTTTTGACAACGTTCAACCCGTCGGAAACCCGGATGCCTTTTAAGACTTTCTCTCCTTTGTCGTAGATTCCGTTCCGGTTGGAGTCTACATATACGTGGCCTTGATAGGCAGCATGAGCCTCCGTGATTACCGCGCAACTTAGTAATAGCAGTATAAGTTTTTTCTTTTCCATTTATTTATTTCTTTGCAGACAGATTTTCCAAGAACAGGTCCATCATCCGTTTGGCTGCAACGAACGAACTGATCTCGTTATTCAATACCTGCTGCTCCGTGAAGTTCAACATTTTTTCTACCGCCGGATTGTGGTAGAACGTTTCGCGGAGTGTGTCGTTGATACTTTCGTACATCCAATATTTGGCTTGTTCGTTGCGCTTGTAGTTGAAGTAGCCGTTCTTTTGAGTGAATTCCATATATTCTCCGACCATATCCCAGATTTCTTTAATCCCCAAATTGTAATAACCGGAATAAGTCAATACTTTCGGGCTCCAACCGGATTCGGGGGCCGGAAACAGGTGCAAGGCGTTGCGGAATTGCGCCGCTGCCAGTTTTGCTTTTTCGAGGTTGTCACCATCCGCCTTATTGATGATGATCCCGTCCGCCATCTCCATGATCCCGCGCTTGATGCCTTGCAATTCGTCTCCAGTACCGGCAAGTTGGATCAACAGGAAGAAATCGACCATCGAGTGGACAGCCGTCTCGCTCTGTCCGACACCGACCGTTTCGACAAATACCGTATCGAATCCGGCAGCTTCGCAAAGAACGATCGTTTCACGTGTTTTACGGGCAACGCCACCTAAGGAACCTGCTGATGGCGAAGGACGGATGAAAGCGTTCTTTTCACGGGACAAGGCCTCCATACGGGTTTTGTCGCCCAATATGCTACCTTTCGAGCGTTCGCTACTGGGGTCGATCGCCAATACAGCCAATTTCCCACCCCGTTTTAGTACATGCAACCCGAAAGTATCTATCGATGTGCTCTTGCCGGCTCCCGGTACGCCGGTAATACCCACCCGCACCGAGTCGCAGGCATGGGGCAGACATTTTTCTATGACTTCCTGTGCGAGAGTCTGGTGCTCGTACAGATTGCTTTCCACCAAAGTTACGGCCTGACTGAGTATGCTCGTGTCGCCTTTGACGATACCTTCGACATATTCAGAGGCTGTAAAGGATCGACGTTTCGCTGTCCGCATCTTTTTCAAATACGGATTCACGATAGGCGGTTGTTCTATTCCTTTGTTTACTGCAAGTCCTGCATATTGAGCGTCATTTTCGGGGTGATCCATAATTCAAGAAATTAAGAGTTATTCAAAAGAACCTAATACCCGTATGGGAACCGATGGTCTTTCGGGGTCATCGGTAATAACCATCAATCGGCTGTTCAATAAATTGTTACGAGCCATAGACGGGTCTGCTTCGATAACCAACTCGGTCGTTTTGCCGGGGTTGAGCGTATTTCGTTTCAGTTTTATGTTCAGAGAGCGGTTTTCATTCGCCACTTTGTGTATCGTCAACCGACTTTTTCCGGTATTCGTTATTTTCAAAGTCTGTTTTTTAGCAGTGTTCCCTTTGATGATACCAAAGTCTATGACATTGCTCGATAGCTCGATGTGTCCGGCGTTTTGACGCTGTTCTGGCGAGAGGGTGCTAAAATCGTCCAGCAAGTTCGCCGATACCGTGACCGTATTGAAGTCGTTCGAGGAGCCGTTGTCGAGTCCCAAATCAAACTCGTCGCGTCGGAACCCCCAGTCGTCGACAACATCGGGATCGTAATAAATTTTTATAAGACCTTCCTCATCGGGGTGCAAAACTGCGGGTATCATCTCGACCGAGATGTGAGAAGGGACATTTTTAAAAGTAGGAACCAGTTCTGTTTTTCCTTCGTTGCGGACGAATAGATGTCCCTCTTTTACGTGTCCTTTCGGGGTGTCGAACAGCGGTATGTGCAGACTGCGTAACGATAGGGTTCCTATTTTATAGGGATTGGTCGCTCTACGGGATTTTGATCCGATGACGACTCCTTTGATATGGAGCGTCTCTCTATCGCCCGAAGCGTTGGTCGTTATATAGATGGGTTTTGAAAACTTACCGGGGCGTCCTTTGGGGTTGTAGGTCACTTTAATGCTCCCGGAGTCTCCGGGGGCAATGGGTTCCCGGGTGTATTTGGGAACGGTGCAGCCACATGTGGAACGCACGTTTTGCAAAACTAAGGGTTCGTTCCCGCTATTGACGAATCGAAAATCGTGAGTGACCGGACCTGTTTCTTCTTCGAATGTACCGAAATCGTGATTTTTATTATCGAATACAATTTGCGGTTGGGCTACCGATACGGTTATGGAAAAAATGAGAATCAGCGCCGCGGCATGGCAAGCACGACAAAGATCATGACGGCGATTGTGGCGTTGGAAGCATTTTCGGATTTGGACGGTGAGATCACACTTAGCGATGATATTTTTTATGCATTGGATGGACAGGACGCTACACAGGCTGGGTT
>ENA-ORTS01001979-ORTS01001979.1-human-gut-metagenome-genome-assembly--contig:-NODE-1979-length-12942-cov-8.506635_pt1 | contig 12942 bp, 12 predicted proteins | sample MGYA00241911_ERZ509186 | MGnify/ENA primary metagenome ERZ509186 (study PRJEB26280, sample SAMEA2338852) | human gut metagenome | biome: human gut; feature: human-associated habitat; material: faeces...
AACTCTCCCTGGGCAAGGCGTTTCACCCTTGACCCGATGGGGCTGGCTGCCCTCAACCCGCCAATGGGCTTTACCCCTTGACCCCAACAGGGCGCTGCGCCCCTGTACCCAGCACAAAGGGACTGCATCCCTCTGTACTCCTGCCCGGAGAAGCTGACTTCCACCGCTTGTGCAGTTTCTGTCAGCTCCTCCGGCTGTGCATGCTCCTTTTGTCGCATTTTCCGGCAGGGGGGTGCAGTGGTATCACGATACCAATTCACCGCAAAAATACCGGGTGCAGACCCGCCATTTTCCCGTGAATTGACCTGATTTCAGGCGCTCTCTTTGTCCGTCCGCAAAACCTGAAATCCGTGCTGTTTGGCGCACTCTCTGGCAGCAGCCAGCCGTTCTTCGCTGTACGGCGGAACCAGCCGGATGGACAGACGGGACTTGTCCATCACATAGGTCACGCCGCCCTCAATGGTGCTGCGCTCCAACCGGCACAGCTGGGGATACTTCCGGCTGAACTCGGCCAGCCTGCGCTTCAGATCGGCGTTGAAGGTGTAGATACTGGCGGTGTCCTCCGCCTCGTTCCAGTTGATGATGGTTTCCTTCTCATACTTAGACAGCTTCGTCATATAGATCCTCCTCATAGTCGGTGTTTTCCTTTACCAAACGCAGGCGGCGCTTGGCACGGTAATACTCGTCCATCTCCGTACGGAGCTGATGATAAAAGCCGGTGTACCAGCTTTCTTCCATCTCCGTTTCCATCTTCCGGGCCAGTTTCAGCATCCGGTGCTTGGCCTGCGGGTCAACGGTCAGGGCGGTCAGCCATTTCAGCCGTGTCACCGTGTTGTGGTGGTTGGGACAGGCAAAGTCGTACAGCACTTTCTTTTCTCGAATACTCAACTTCATAAAATCAACCTCCTAAAAAGAATGATGTTTATTTGTGTTAGTTGCCGGGCTATTCTGGTGTCGTTCCTCTGCCGAATCTCACAGCAGCGTATCGCTCCCGTTGGTACGCTCGTTCCGGTTAGATGCCGGAAGTCTTGGCGCTACATCCCCAGGGAGCATATCCCACGCAGACCGGTCATTCAATTTTCAAGGTTCTGTGTCTCCTGACAAAACTCATTTTACCGAAAAAGCAGGCCCCCTCCCGTATGTCCAAAACGATGGAAAATGGCTTGAAAGCAGCATATTTCCACGCTTATGGAATCATGGTATAATGGTCATAAACGGCAGGATTTTCCTGATGAGAGGGGTGTTTAGATGCACACAAAACTGTCTATCCCGGAACGGTTAAAAGACTTGCGGGTGGTGGACAAGCACCTGACGCTGGAGCAACTGGCCGAGCAGACCGGGCTTTCCAAATCTGCTCTCAGCAAATATGAAAGCGACGATTATAAGGACATCAGCCCCTTTGCCATCGCTACGCTGGCGGAGTTTTATGGGGTGTCCACCGATTACCTGATGGGGTTGTCGGAAAATAAAAATCACCCAAACACAGAGCTTCAGGCCCTGCATTTGAGTGATGATATGGTTACATTATTGAGCAGCGGAAAAATCAACAACCGGCTGCTGTGTGAGATTGCCACACACGAAAACTTCCAGCGGCTGATGACGGATATTGAGATTTTCGTTGACCGGATTGCCGATATGCGGATTGCCCAGATGAATCTGGTGCTGGAGGCCACCCGGCAGGAAGTGATCCGCAGCCATGCGCCGGGAGAGAATGACCTTTATGTCCGCACGTTGGAGCTTGGGCAGGTGCAGGAGAGCGATTTTTTCAGCCACACGATCCATGACGATCTGGACAGCATCGTTCAGGATATTCGTCAGGCCCATGTCACCGACCGCACCACCGCCGATCCACAGCCGACCTTCACAGAGGTCAAGGAAAAATTTGACCGTGCCATGCAGCTGGGCAGTAACGAGGAACGGATAATCCACGAGTTTTGTGACCAGATGCAGATTCCCTTTGACAAGATTGCGTCAGAGGATTTTTCGGCGTTTATGCGGATACTGAGCCTGTCCAAGCTGCTAAAAAATCCCAATAATATGAGGGGGAAGGCTCGGCCACAGACACACCGTGGGACGAAAAAGAAAAAGCGCAGATGAAAAATACCCGTTGCCCAAGAAAGTGCAACGAGTATTTTCAAAAGAGATCATGTTCTAACTGAAGGATATGAACAGGAAGAACTCCTATCGTTCATCTTGCATTGGAATGAAAACGGCAGCGAATTTCTTTATGAAATGGTATGATTCGCCAGTCGCTGTCTGACATATTTCAAGAAAACACCGACAGTAGCTGTTATTTTTAACAATACTATTCTTAGAAAGGCCAATCTTCGATGCTTTCGTCTGGTTCAAAGGTATTTTGGGATGGGGACTTTGAAAGGACTGAAATCAAATCCACAATGCGTTGATAAAGTTCATCGAAAGTTAGTATCAGCACATTGTTTAAACTATTACGGAAATTTTCAAATGCCGCAACTTGCCCTGGGGTTAGCGAAGCCATTTTTCCGATAATTACAACACACTTGGGGGACAAGACTTCAAAAGACTCCGATCCCTGGTGACACAGAGAATAATAGTCCTTTGTAAGCTTATCTCTGTAATTTAGAACTTGATTTACGGCTCCACTCAATTCATAGCTAAAGCTGTATGTACCTCTATACTGGTTTCCGATAAGTTCGGTACATGGCGTTTTAATCTCGATCAACGCCACATTCTGAGACAGACTGTTCTGATAAATGAAGTCGCATAGATTTCCACCGCTGTTGTTAATCCCTTTGCCGCCGACATACGCTTTATCTGCAAATATCGTACAAGGACAAGCAAAGATTTGAGCCAATACCCATTGATTCTCTTTGAAAACAGTGGTCTGCCAAAACTCCTCACTATCATTGTCGAGATTGTCTTCCATGAGCTTTGCAACTCTTTGAAGTTTTTCGATGTTCAAAGAAGTTGTTAGGTGCTGTAGATTTTCATCTTGCAGCTCTGTCAGGCTTCTTTTCAACGATTCCAAAGAACTTGTCTGAGTAATAAGACGGAGCAGTGTTTTTACAAGATCATAGTTTTCTTCATTGCCAATCATCCGAGCCGCAGAAGGATCGTTCTGGATGATTGAAAGGAATTGGCGAAAGCTGCTATCCACTCTGGTGTAGGTAGCTAAACCATATGGGATTTCGCCCATATCTTCATACAGCGCATACAACCGTTTCAACCCCTGGTAAAGCTCATATGTTTCACTTGTGCTTAGATTAAGTTCTATCCAATCTCCAACTTTGACTGAGCCACGAGAAATCTTAACTATTGCCCCGTTGTCATCGCTGGGGAAAGCGGCGTCGTTTTTTCGCTTTTTTTCATATAGAAATTTTCCAGAAACAGATTTATGGGGTTCTTTTTCATTATCTACCAGTGTTGGACAGAACTTGAACCGGATCATTTCCGTCTGGCTCAAGACTACCGGTGACGCATCCGCTGTGACAGCAGAGGTGGATATAACATCAACTGTATCAGTTGTCATATCATGAACTTTCGGTATACGTAGGCCGATTTTCAAATCAATTCCACCTTTCACAGCTTGATAATAGTATTTGTCATCCTCTTCCTAACCGGCGTGTCTGCATCTTTTTCCAGATAGCACGGCATTTACGGCATATCTCAGGATCGATCCCCAGTGTGTCTACAAGTAGTTTTTTGTCAACAACATCCAGCGCAAGTTCAATGTCTTCATCATTGCGCACTATAGCGTCAATATGTGCAAGCAGCTTGTCTCTTAGTGCAGGATCAATCCTTTCCACTTTGGGGATCAGAATATTGCCCATCTCACCGGGTAGGATTTCAAGAACACCTCCGCCATAGCTCCGTCCGCAAATCTCAGTGAAAGCAAAAGATATGCTGTTATAGTAGGCAAGAAGGACATTCTGTGGATCAACACCATCGTTAAATTTCATGCGGTGCATTGTGTCTGTTGACACTGCGTGACATTCATTCAACACGAACTTAGGATAGAAATTATTTCTTCGCAAGAAAAAGGCGTCCGGAATCCACACAGAAGGAACAATATACCATCTATCCCGGATGGAGCATTTATAGCCTTCGTGTTCGCCGTTTGTTTCGCCCAGCAAAATGTACTCTTTGTGCTTAGTTGGATATTCATCATACGGAATCTCAGGGAAGCTGATTAGGCGTGCTCGTTTTCCTGTTGCTTTATTATCCTCCCAATCTGCCGATGTGAAATATATTCCATGAGCATGAGAACTTCTACCAATCAGAGGAAGTGTTACATCGCTCAACTGATATTGTTCGGATGTTTCTTCTGTTATAGAAAAGTAACCATTATTGCCTGTTGTAATTCCGACATTGATAATTCCGTATTCGGAGAATTTGGCAAAACGTTTGTCTGCACGAAGTTCCTGAATGAGTGTCATTTCTTCTGCGTTTATGAAATACTTAGTCCACTTTTCCTTGACATGCTGCATCTTCTGGAATCCATTTTGAGACAGATCCAACTGAGCAAAACCGCTAAGGTCATTCATTTCAATGATGCGAATACCCTTTTCTTCTTCGCCTTTCTCGCCAATAAACACAACGACTTCTTGTTCGATGTCAGGGAACACAAGTTGTTCAAAGGTGATTAGAGTAATTTTCGCAAGATTATTGGCCAAATATAGGCGCAGATCCTCCGCATACGCAACTTGAAGTATCTCAGCTGGAATAACAAACGCTATTTTACCTTTATCGGACAATAGCTGTACACAAGCTACGATAAAAGCAACCCATGCATTTATCAATTTATTCGCTTTCATGCCATGCGAAGTCAAAATTTGAGATTGCATTTCTCGCTGACTTTCTTTCAGGTATTGATAGCGAATATAAGGGGGATTGCCCAAAATCAAATCGTACTGTTCCTTGCCAAGAACACGATTATAGAAGTCGAAAAAGTCTTCGGTGCATACTTCGATATGCTCATAATTAGAATACCTATCACGAACTTTCTCGGCTTCGTCAGGTTCGATTTCAACAGCTGTTAGTTTATCTACCTTGTTCAGAAGATCAAGGTTCTGTAGCGCATCAAGAAATACTCCATCACCGCAACTTGGCTCCAAGACGGTGGAGATATTTTGAGACGCAAAAAGCTCCACCATTGCATCTGCAAGCTGCAATGGCGTATAATACGCTCCTCTTAGTTTCTGCTCTGAACTCTCCTTTTTGAGTCTCATTGTTAATACCTCGCTTAATAATCGAGTCTATATACTCGATCAATCAATCCCTGAATCTCAGAGATAAGTGTTTCTTTCTGTCTCTGTAACAGATTTGCAATGCGCTTTGCGGGACGGCCAGACAGTGCATCATTGATTTCGTAAATTTCTCGGCTTGCTGCTACCACTCTGTCGTGAATGGCTTTTTGTTCTTCTACGGCAAAATCCAACTCGACAAAGGGTAGTGTAGAGAGAACGAATGTACCACGAGCCGTAAATCCGCCTTCAAAATCGCTGCCTACGATCTCCAAGATTCGCTCTGTAATGGGGTTTGACAGCCATGCCTGGATGTATTCAAGTGCGTAGGGACTACCATCTTTTTTGCTAACTGCACAATATCCAGCAGTACCGCCTGACGCAATCAGAATATCATTCGTATCCATCGCATACATGGGTTCTTTGCTCAATACACCAACTATCAATTTGGGCGTGTTAATAAAAGCGGTCAAGGCTTGTGTTCTGCCATACTGGTACCATGTATCTGCGGTGGCGTTTGGAACGTCACGAGTTCCATCACGGGAAACACACTTGGGAACCAAACGATCATAATGCGCTGAGAGATAAGCATATGTTCCCGGATAACTGCTTTGCATCTCGTCTATGCGGATAAGATGTCCATTGTTATCGTAGGGGAAAATGATCTGCTTGTCAGTCGCAAGAATACTATACGAATTCAGACCCTTTTCTGCTTTTTTGGTTGGCTTGAAATAAGGGCGAAGCAAGGCTTTTTCGATGGTGTAATTATTGCCATCCCTGCTGATTTCAACAGTATCAGCATATTCGGCCACAATTTCATCTGAAGAGAACCAATATATGGGAGTTGGCCTTTCTGCACTTGTCTGAATACCGTTAAATATCTCTGCGTGTTTTGTAATGGGGACAGATACTTCATCCAACCTCTGGAGCATTGTCAAAAACGCAAAGTCAGTTGTTAATCTCCATGGCAGCTTGTTCAATACGGACGAACTAAGCTCGATGGAACTCACTTCTTCTCCTGCCCATAGTTTGTTAGCAGAATCAACGCTGCTGTACACGAAGCTCGTCTGCTTAGCCTTGGAAAGTAAAATGATCGAGCTGTAAATGGTTTTATCCTCAAACAGTTGGGCATCACCAAAGTCATCCAGACTGACGAGCATCCGTTCTTTTGCGATCAGATTACGCAACTTCTCGCCAGCGCCAATTTTGAAGAATTTATTAGGTACGATATAGCATACCAAGCCGTTTTCGTTGATCTTATTGATAGCTTGCTCTATAAAAATAAAGTATTTGTCAAATTGCTTGTGCGATGTTTTGTATTTCTTTTTATAGACCTCCACTTCGGCACTTGGCAATAGGGCATGCATCCCCTCGGTATTCACATATGGAGGATTGCCGATAATTACATCAAATCCACATCCGTTGTTAATTGTGCTCCAGTCAAAGGGAGCAATCTCCATCATCTGACGGTTGGCACTGCTAATGCCATTCAATTCAGTTTGGCTGACGAGGGAGTTTCCAAATTGAATGTTATCACCCAGATCAGGAAGAATCGGAACAACTTCTGCCACAGAAGGTGCCGTTTCATCTTCAATTAGCTTAATCAACAAAGAAAACTTGGCAACTTCGACGGCATGTATGTCAATATCTATGCCGTAAATACAGGAGCAAAGAATGTCTTTTTTCTCTTGAAGGGGCAGTTTGTATAAATCGATACCCGTCTCAATTAAGTGATCTGTTTGTCCGTTATTGATATACCATTGCACGCAGTAATCTTGTAAATAGGCAAATGCTTCTTCTAAGAAAATGCCCGAGCCACAGGCAATATCAGCAACACTGATATTCAAAATCTCAGCAGGTTTTTTTCCTTCGCACACTTTGGAAAGTGTTTTATCGACCATATATTTAACAATTTCCGTGGGTGTCGTAACAACAGATCTGTTCTGGCAATCTTTCTTTTTGCCAAGACCAATGGTATTATTTTCGAGTAATACTAACTGTTCGGTTAAGAATATCTCGTAAATCTTTCCAAGTAAATTAGGCTCGATAATGTTAAACAAGTAAGGACTCTGAGGGTAATACAAATCCTCAATCATGCCTTTAATAACTTTCCAGGAAAGATCAAAAATAATGTCTTCACCGGAAAACATTCCAGAGTTGTAACGCCGGTCAGCAGAACGAAACAATTCCTCCAGTTTGGATTGTAGTTGGTCGGTATCTGTAATGGTATCTTTCAACTTGTGATACAGCGGCAGATTCTTATCTTCGCAAATTCTCAGGAAAACAATTTGGTTTATAAACTCCTGCACAACATCGTTTAACACTTCCAACGATGCATATCGACCACCCTGAGCGTATAGTTCGTTGCTAAGAGCCACACGCCATTCATTGATTTGAGAAAGAAACAGTGTATCAACCTGCTGTGTTTGTCCTTCAGTTGAAGGGAAGTTTGCATCCAAATAAGCGTCAAAGTCACCAGAATAAACGGTATCTCTTGCAATCAATCCTACAATTTCTTCGATCTTTTCTACATACTCTGTGTAATGGTACAGTCGGTATCTTGCCACGGCACATGCATCATCTTCGTGAGCAATATGGCAAGTATCGTAGATTGCCAGATATTCAAAATTTGTGAGAACAGCCAGACGATGCTTTGCATTCCAACCGTACTTTCTGGTCTGGATCGCCGGATCTGCATCTCTGGTAATATCTACCGCAGGCTTCTTTGCTTCTACAAAGAACTTAGGCACACCCCTGAGCGTAATGGTATAGTCAGGACGATCAGTTCGAGTGGAATAATTCTCCGCAATAACTTCTCGATATTGAGGTGCCACCCCTTTTTCGTTGGCAACATCCCACCCCAAGAGTTTTAACAGAGGATCAATGTATTCAATTCGGCAAGAATGCTCATTATAAGCATTTCTTGCATCCTTATAGAAGTCGATATTGGCATGAAAACGATCTACAAGGTTTTGTAATTCAGTCAGGTTAGTCATGGCTATACGCTGCCTTCCTTTTATTGTTTGTCGGCTTTTCTGCATTTTCTGGAATGATCCAAATTCGGCTTATGCGTGTAGCGCCATCAATACGGTTTGTTTTGCACAGAATTTGAACTTGTCTGGGAGTAATGCCCCACTTTATAGCAGCTTCCTGGACTGTAATATATCCATTCATAACAAACACCTCGTAAATCATGACACAAAAAACCATAATAATTATATTCGCTTAAACGAAATAAATCAAGTAGTTACATAGAAATAACACGCCGTCCATAGATATTTCCTACAGGCGGCGTGTTGCTCAACTATCTAAATATTCTATTGTTCTTCCATTACTTCCAGCATCATTTTGGCACCCAGCCTAAAACTGCTTTGGAACAGCAGACACTCTGCCATGGTCTGATGTTCTCGAACAGTATCCGTGTACCGGGAAAACAATTCTTTCTGTTCATCCGTCATTGTGGCCAAAAGTTTTTCCTCGTTCCTGGTAATCAAACGGAGTACTTCTTTGTATTCCTTGCAGGCGATTGTATCGTATTCTGTCGGCTCAATATTACCGTACCAGAATTCTTCTAAAATCCTCATACAGCATCCTCCTCGTAGATCAGCTCCCGAAGGATGATTTCCTCTGCACGGCTGCGGATGCTGTTCATAGCTCTGACCCATGACATCTGATCTTGGGCTTTCAGTTCCTCTGTGATTCCCTCGGCTTCTTTCATCTGGCCAATGATACACTCCAGCCGGTTCTGCGCCTGTTCATTCAGATCTGCCAGATATGTCCAGAGTCTTCCACTCAAAATCAGGTCATTATACTGGGCTGGATGGTACTGCTCCAAATACTCTTTGTGCATACGACCCCAAATCCCAATGGGGCGGCTTTCCTCCGGCAGCTGTAAGTCTGGAATGTAGTAATCACCGACCAGCGTATAGCTGATGCCATTTTGACAGGTTTTCTTCGGTAAGTGTTCCATAAGCGACCTCCTGTATTCGATTTTTCTCCGAATCCAGCTGATCGTGTCCCTGTTCATGTCAAATTCAAGGCAGCTGAACTCTTCATCAACAAGTATGGCATATCCTTTCCCAATTTCTGATAGCTGAGGCCGTGAGAGGTCTGCGCGCCGCGATTTTCGGACTGGCTCAGGCTGTCGATGGTCTCCTTGCCCAGCAGCTCCGAAATCTCTTTCAGCGTCCCTTTCTCCTTGCCTCCCAAAAACAAGGTGCTGTCGCAGTTGCCGACGATGGTATCTGCCGCGTCCTTGTAGATGGTCTTTAACTGGCTTTGCGACTGCAAAATAATAGAAGCCGATATCTCACGGCTTCGGATGGTGGCGATCAGCTTGTCAAAGTTTGGTATCTGGCCGATATTGGCAAACTCGTCCAGAAGGCACCGCACATGGACAGGCAGCCGCCCGTTATAGAAATCGTCCGCCTTGTCACAGAGCAGGTTGAATAGCTGGCTTTGCAGCATGGCAATGACGAAATTGAAGGTGGTATCGGTATCGCTCATAATGAGGAACAGCGCCGTTTTCCGGTCACCCATTGTGTCCAGCTCCAATTCATCCTCCGTCATAATGTCCCGAAGCTCCTTGATATCGAAGGGGGCGAGGCGGGCGCCGCAGCTCACCAAAATGCTTTTGAGTGTCTTGCCAGAAACGAATTGTCAAGGACTTTTTAATCAAGTTTACAAAGAAGTCACATTCTGCGGACTTCTTCACGGAGCAGACGCTTGATTTTGCCCTCCATCGTCTCTTTGGCGGTCTCGCTGAAATGGATACGGACGATATAGGTGGTCTTGCCAATCTGCTTTCTGACAGTCGGGCAAGGGCTGTTGTTGGTGGTGCTGTGGGTTGCGGTATTGTTCATTCAAAATCCTCCTGTAAATGGAAAATGCCCGGTGACTGTTCATCATCGGGCGGTGTCGGTATGAGGGAACAAGGCAAGGCGGCAACATTAAGGTATCTATAAAAACCTTGCCGTCTTTGCCACGCTTGCCGTGTTCCTGTTGTCAGTCTCGGAGATAGCAGACCCATGCTGTGCCGTCTTTCTCGGTCACAAGTCTGTCCCCGATACGGCTCTTTGCCGTTCTCATGGTGCGTGAGGAAATCCCACGCTCATTGACTGCCTTTTCCAGCTCTGCGCTCGGCATACGCTTTCCGTCCGCAAGCAGTTCCAGAATGAGCATTTGCGCCTGTGCGGTCTTGCTCTCGGTCTTTGCGGTGTCTGTCCCGGCAAGAAGCTCGTCAGCGGTAATGTCATAAGCCCCTATCCACTCAAAGCCTTTCTCGTCTCCCAGAGAAAATGCAAGGGACTGTCCGGGCGGCGCAAGGGAGCTTTTCTCATGGATAAGCACCCTCTTTGTGGGATTGTCTTTCAGTTTGCCGATAAACAGCAGACTGCGGACTGCCGCCGTAATGTCGATAGAGCCTAATCCCCGGTAGGTGCTTTGCGTTCCTGCGGCTTTGTTGAGGTGTCCTATCAGAACGATAGCACACCCGGTAGCCTGTGCAATATCTCCCAGACTGCGGAAGATGGGACGGACTTCATTTGCTCTGTTCATATCCACATCTGCTCCTAAAAACGCCTGTACCGGGTCTATGATAACCAGCTTGGCATTGTTCTCCCGGATTGCTCTTGCTATGCGTTCATCGGCAAGGGTCAGCGGTATGTCCCTGTCATCAATGACAAGCACTCGTTCAAGGTCTGCGTCCGCTTCTATCAGTCTCGGCTTGACGGTATCACCCAGACCGTCCTCGGCGGTCTGATAGATGATGTTGAACGGCTCAAGGGTCTCCATACCGGGCAAAGGCTTTCGATTGGTGCAAGCCGCCGCAAGACGCATGGCAAAGTAGGTTTTGCCCTCGCCGGGGTTGCCCTGTATGATGGTCAGCTTTCCGAATGGGATATACGGAAACCATAGCCAATCCACGCTCGTCAGCTCCACATCAGCCATGCGGAGCATAGGGACAGGCTGGGCGGTTGGCAGCTCTCGCAGCGTGATTGTCTCGGCTATGAATTTGCGGTTGGGAATATCCCCTTGCTGACGGAGAACATCGTTCCAGTCTTTTCTTGCCGGGACAAGACGAATGACAGCGTTCTCGCCGGGAATAGTCTGTGCCAGTCGGGTACAGGCTTCATTTCCTGCGGTGTCGCTGTCAAGGCAGAGGAACACTTTCAAGATGTCCTTGCGTTCAGAGAGAAAACGGTCAAGAGCCTTGCCAGACACACCGCCCAGGGCAAGGTAGCTTCTCGTCTGCCAGTCCTGCGGATAAAGGCAGATAAAGGATAAAAGGTCTATGGGTGCTTCAAAGACAAAGAGCTGACTGCCGTTTCCCTCATAGCGGAACGGATAAGATTTATCAGAGCCGGCAATGTCCTGCCTGAAACTTTCCTGCGTTCCTCGCACATGAGCATATCTCGGTGTGCCGCTTCGGTCTCTGCCGACAAACACAACATTGTGCCGTTTGCTGTCCTCGTAAATATCCCCGGAAAGAAGAAAAGTCTCAACAAGCGATTTGTTGAGACCTCGGCTTTCACAAAGATATTGAATTGCTCTGTCGACTGTGCGGTTGTGTAGGGGCAAGTGGAACTCTGCGGGCGGTGCTGTGGTGGCTTCGGTCTGTCCCTCGCCGCTTTCACCTGTCAGCAGTTGGACAGCTTCGGGAAAAGACTTTCCGTAAAACTCCATGACGAAATCAATGGGATAGCCGCCTTTGCTCTGACTGTGGCGAAACCATTTGTTTCCCCGGACGGTCAAACTGTCATGCTCTTTCCAGCGGTACTCCCGCCCGCTTTTGATAAGTGTTTCTCCCTGTGTGTGGAGAAAATCTTCCAGACTGACGGCATTTGCCCGGTCAATCTGTGCCTGCGTGTAATTCATCGTGTCATATCCTCCTTTTTGTGTCGTATTTGGGGTTGATTTTGGAGCTTTTGTTCCGCTGTACGCTGATTAAATCGGACGGCAGTATCAATGTTTGACTTTACTTTCCAAAGCCGCTGTAAATCCTCTCTGACGGTCTTAAACTCGGCATAGGTGGTCTCATGCTCCTGTTCCAGCGTGTCATACTCTTTGGATAGCTTTCCCATATCCACCTTGCCGTCCGGGAACTCCTCGGTCAGCTTTCGTCTGGCGGTGTAGAACATTTTCAGCTTATCAGCGTGTTCCGTCTTGTACTTGGCTCTCGATTTCTCAAACTTGATTTTCTGCAAGCCGTCATAGACAGGCTTTAAGCTCTTGTAGGTGGCAGAGTAATCATTAAGACTGCGGATTGCTTTCATTCGGGCGTTCTGGCTGTCCATCGTTGTCTTTAAGCCGTCAACGGTGGTGCGGTGGCTCTGCAATCTGCTTTCCAAATCTTCAAGGGTGTAAATGCCGTTTGCCCGGAGATAATTGTAGGTCTCGTTCATCTCTTTCAGATTGCTGATTTTGCCTTTTTGCGAATATGCCCCGGCTTTTCGCTGGGTGTAATAATCGTTCAGCAGAGAAACAAGGTCGGGTGTCTGCGGCTTGGCAAGCTCAGCTTTTATCTCCGTTATCCAGTCGAACAGGAGAGAGATTTTCTTTCTGATGTCCTTGATAACGGCATTGGTCGCCTTGATCCAGCGGTTGAACTCGCCCTTTTCGGTGCGGATACCTTTCTTCTCCATTGCCCGGACGGTTGCGCCCTCGTGGACGGTGGGAAGAAGCTCCACGCCCTGACGCTCATAGCTTCGGTGGTCGATAC
>ENA-ORTS01001987-ORTS01001987.1-human-gut-metagenome-genome-assembly--contig:-NODE-1987-length-12912-cov-7.622774_pt1 | contig 12912 bp, 8 predicted proteins | sample MGYA00241911_ERZ509186 | MGnify/ENA primary metagenome ERZ509186 (study PRJEB26280, sample SAMEA2338852) | human gut metagenome | biome: human gut; feature: human-associated habitat; material: faeces...
GGGCCGCAGACACCTTCCCCCGAGGGGGAAGGCTCCCATTTTATAGCTCCTGCTCCATCAGCAGCTTCTTCAGCGGCAATAGCGCCGCGGGCTCGGCGCTGAAGGTGCGGATGCCGAGCTTTAAATAGGCCGGCATGGCATCCACGGCGGCCACGGTGATGCCGCAGAGGTAGACCTGTGCACCGTGCTCCTGCGCCTGCTCCAGAATGCCGCTGACAAGGCGCAGCACGGCGGGGTTCGTCAGCTGGTTCACGGCGGCGGTGGGGTTCTGCACAAGGCCCAGCGTGTAGCGGGTCAGGTCCTCAATATCCACAGCCATCAGCTGCGCGCCGTGCTCCATCATATCCCCGGCCATGACTGCGGCGGACGGCATGTCCACAACGCAGCCCAGCATCATCGAGCCGGTCTCGCGGCCCTCGGCCAGCAGCTCGCCGTTGCGCCAGACGCAGACCGTAAACTGCTTGTTGTGGTCGGGGCCGGTCTCGCCGGTGACCTCGTATTTCAGCACGGCAGACGGGTCCTGCTGGACGACCTCCTGCAGACGGGTCTTGTAGTCGTCCTCGGCAGTCTTGCCCTCGGTGATGAAGGGCAGGATGAAATTGCGCGCGGCCTCCATGCCGCCGTCCAGATACAGCGCGGCAATGACCGCCTCGAACGCATCGGAGACAACGCTCGGGCGGCTGCGTCCGCCGCCAAGGTCCTCGCCGTGGCCAAGGCGCAGATACTCACCCAGCTGAATTTCCTGTGCGAACTGGAACAGTGCATCCTCGCTGACGAGGCTGGCGCGCATACGGGTCAGCTCGCCCTCGGGGCGGCCCGACTGGTGGAACAGGTAGTCCGCTACAACGACGGACAGCACGCTGTCGCCCAGAAATTCCAGCCGCTCGTTGTGCTGCACCGGCGTGCGGCTCTCGTTGGCGTAGCTGGTGTGGGTGAGCGCCGTTTCCAGCAGCTCCGGGTTTTTGAACGTGTAACCAATGATTGATTCCAACGGATGGCTCATATGTCATTGCTCCCTTGCATTGTGCTTTTTATTCCTCAGGTTTGTTTGCCGCCGCAAGCTCATCCAGGGCAGACTGCATGGTGCCGCACAGGTCGTTCTCCACGCAGGTCTTGGCCTGCCGGATGGCGTTCTTGATGCCCTTGGCCTTGGAGGAGCCGTGGGCCTTGATGACCGGCTGCTTTGCGCCCAGGAAGGGTGCGCCGCCGTACTCCTCGCTGTCCATCTGGTGCTTCAGGTCCGACACGCCGCCCTTGAGCAGCAGGTAGGCGATCTTGCCGCCGAAGTTTGCCAGGAACATCTGCTTGAGCATGCCCAGCAGCATCTTGGCCACGCCCTCGGTCAGCTTGAGGATCACGTTGCCGGTAAAGCCGTCGCACACCACCACGTCCACCTCACCGTTGGGCACGTCGCGGGGCTCGATGTTGCCCACAAAGCGGATGCCCGGGGTCGTTTTCAGCAGCTGGTGGGCCTCCTTGAGCATGGGGGTGCCCTTGCTCTCCTCGGCACCGTTGTTGGTCAGCGCCACGCTGGGGTCCTTGCGGCCCTCCACCTTGTTCACATAGCAGCTGCCCATGACGGCAAAGGCGGCCAGCATCTCCGGGCGGCACTCCACGTTGGCACCGCAGTCCAGCAGCAGATAAGCCTGCTGCTTTGCGGGCACCATGGTAGCCAGTGCCGGGCGCTTGACGCCCCGCAGGGTGCGCACGATGAGGCTTGCGCCAACGTGCAGCGCACCGGTGCTGCCGGCAGAGACAAAGGCATCGCCCTTGCCCTCTTTAAGCATATTCAGACCCACCACGATGGAGGAATCCTTCTTCTGACGGACGGCGCGGGCGGGCTCGTCGCACATCTCGATGGTCTCGGTGCAGTTCACCAGCTCGATGCCGTCCAGCGGAATGTTGTGCTCGGCGGCGGTCTTGCGCACCAGCGCCTCGTTGCCCACGCCGATCAGCTGCACGCCGTACTCCTTGACGGCCTGTGCAGCGCCTTCCAGAACAGCCAGCGGGGCGTTGTCGCCGCCCATCATGTCCACAATGATCTTCATACCTGTTTTCTCCTTTCAGGTGGTTTGCCTTACAGAGCAGTTTCCTCCAGCCAGTGCTGGAAGCTGGCAACAGCGCGCTCGGCCTGTGCCATGTAACGCAGCCGCTTGTCCCGGGGACGGGTCTCGGCGGGCAGCGGCGGCAGAATGCCCATGTTTGCGCCCATGGGCTGGAAGTTCTTGTTCTCGGTGGTCAGGTACTGCACCAGCGCACCGCACATGGTATCGGCGGGCGGCGGGGGCAGCTGTCTGCCCTCCAAGCGGGCGTAGAGATTGCGTGCTGCCAGCAGACCGCAGGCGGCGCTTTCCATATAACCCTCAAAACCGGTGATCTGCCCGGCAAAAAACACGTTGGGATGTGTTTTCAGGCACAGCTGGGCGCTGAGCACCCGGGGCGCATCCAGAAAGGTGTTGCGGTGCATCACGCCGTAGCGCACGAACTCCGCATTTTCCAGCCCGGGGATCATGCTGAACACCCGCTTCTGCTCACCCCATTTGAGATTTGTCTGGAAACCCACGATGTTATACAGGGTGCGCTCTTTATTTTCTGCGCGCAGCTGCACATTTGCCCAAGGGCGGTGGCCGGTGTTGGGGTCTACCAGACCCACCGGGCGCAGCGGGCCAAACCGCATGGTGTCGGCGCCCCGGGCAGCCATGATCTCAATGGGCATACAGCCCTCGTACACGGTGACGGTATCGGCCTTTTTGCCGTGAGCGTCCGGGTCGGGCTTTGTGCTCTGCTCGGCACCGGTGTCAAAGTCGTGCAGGGGGGCACGCTCGGCACTGGCAAGTGCCGCATGGAAAGCCTCGTACTCTGCCTTGTTGAAGGGGCAGTTCAGGTAGTCGGCCTCGCCACGGTCATAGCGGGAAGCGGCAAACACCTTGCCGTAGTCCAGACTTTCGGCGGTGACGATGGGCGCAACGGCATCGTAGAAGTGCAGCCGCTCGTCCCCGGTCAGGCGTCCGATCTCGTCGGCCAGTGCGCCATCGGTCAGCGGGCCGGTGGCCACCAGAATGGGAGCGCTCTCGTCGATGGTTTCCACCTGCTCCCGGTGGACGGTGATATTCTCACACTGCTCCACCATGCGGGTGACAGCGGCGCTGAAAGCATCGCGGTCTACCGCCAGCGCGCCGCCGGCGGCCACGCGGGTCTCCTCGGCGGCGGTCAACAGCCGACTGCCCATGCGGCGCATCTCTTCCTTCAGCAGACCGGAGGCGGAGTCCAGCCGCTCAGCCTTCAGGCTGTTGGAGCAGATCAGCTCTGCAAAGCCCTCGCTTTTGTGGGCGGGGGAAAAGTGGACGGGCTTCTGCTCGTACAGTTCTATCTGCACGCCCTTGCCCGCCAGCCAGAGAGCCGCTTCGCAGCCCGCCAGACCCGCGCCCAGAATGGTTACTTTATATTCGTTCATTTAGTCTTTCCTTTAATCCAACCCTCTCAGTCATTGCCTGCGGCAATGCCAGCTCCCCCGAGGGGGGAGCTTTTGCCAAAGAGGGAGGGTGTAGCGTATTCTCTGAAAAAGTTTTCCCCCGTCCGGGGGAAGGCTTCTATCTGTCAGTCCGTTTCGGGCTGTTCAGTCCTTTTTGGGCACCGGCATCTCAAAGCCGCAGCCCTCCTTGGCGCAGTACAGCTTGCCGCCCTTGCGGAACAGGGTGCTGCCGCACTTTTCGCACTTGGTGGCAACCGGCATATCCCAAGTCATAAAATCGCAGTCCGGGTAGCGCTCGCAGCCGTAGTAGATGCGTCCCTTGGAGCTCTTGCGCTCCAGCAGACGCCCCTTGCCGCACTTGGGGCAGATGCCGCCGGTATCCTTGACAAGGCGCTTGGTGCCCCGGCACTCCGGGAAGCCACTGCAAGCCAAAAACTTGCCGTACTTGCCCACCTTGATGACCATGGGACGGCCGCACAGGTCGCACACCTCGCTGGAAGGCTCGTCCGGCACCTTGACCTTTTTGCCCTCCATGTTCTTTTCGGCCTGCTCCAGACTGGCCTCAAAGCCCTGATAGAAGTCATCCACGGTCTTGCGCCAGTCGGCCTTGCCGCTTTCCACCTTATCCAGATTCTTCTCCATCTGCGCGGAGAAATCCACGTCCACGATGTGGGGGAACTGTTCCAGCATCAGCCCGTCCACAGCACGACCCAGCAGGGTGGGCTTGAGCTTTTTCTGGTCGCGCTCCACATAGCCGCGGTCGATGATGGTGGTGATGATGGGCGCATAGGTGGAGGGACGGCCGATGCCGTTTTCCTCCAGCGCCTTGATGAGGGTAGCTTCGGTATAGCGGGCGGGCGGCTGGGTGAACTTCTGCTCGCTCTTCAGCTCCCGCAGCTTGAGCACCTGTCCCTGCTCCAGCGGGGGGAGGTTGGTTTCCTTCTTTTCCTTTTCGTCGGTGGCTTCCTCGTACAGGGCGGTAAAGCCGTCAAAGGTCACGGTGTAGCCGCTGGCTTTGAAGTGGTAATCCGCCGCGCTGACGGTGACCGACACGGTATCCTGCTGGCAGTCTGCCATCTGGCTTGCCATAAAGCGGCTCCAGATCATGCGGTACAGCTTTGCGGTGTCGCCGCTGATGCTCTTGTCCACCTCGTCCGGGGTCAGGGAGGGCACAGAGGGACGGATGGCTTCGTGGGCGTCCTGTGCTGCCGTGGCACTCTTGGTCTTCCATGTGCGCTTATAGGGGCAGATATACGCCTCGCCGTAAGCACCGGCGATATACTCCTTGGCGGCAGCCACAGCCTCGTCCGAAATGCGCAGACTGTCGGTACGCATATAGGTGATAAGACCCATCATGCCGTGTCCGGCAATGTCCACGCCTTCGTACAGGGTCTGGGCGGCGCGCATGGTGCGGGTGGCTGTAAAGCCCAACCGGCGGGAGGCCTCCTGCTGCAGGGTACTGGTAATAAAGGCCGGGGTGGGCTGCTTTGCGCGCTTGCCGCGCTTGAGCTCGCTCACCACATAGCTTGCGCCCTCCAAACCCTTTTCAATGGCACGTGCCTCGGCCTCGCTTTTGGGCAGCAGCTTTTTGCCGTTGGCGTCCGTGGCAAGGCGTGCCACAAAGCTTTTGTGCCCGGCACCCAGGGTGGCGTCCACGTTCCAGTATTCATCGGGCTTAAAGTTTTCGATCTCCTTTTCCCGGTCATCGATCAGCCGCACCGCCACGCTCTGCACACGGCCTGCGGACAGGCCGCGGCGCACCTTACGCCACAGGAACGGACTGAGCTTGTAGCCCACCAGACGGTCCAGCACGCGGCGCGCCTGCTGGGCGTTGAACAGATCCTCATCAATGGCACGGGGGTGGGCCATGCCCTCCTTCACACCCTTTTTGGTGATCTCGTCAAAGGTGACACGGTTGGGCTCGTGGGGGTCCAGCCCCAGAATATTGGCCAGATGCCAGCTGATGGCCTCGCCCTCGCGGTCCGGGTCGGTCGCCAGCAGCACGCCGTCGGCGTGTTTGGCCTTGCTCTTCAACTCCTTGATGAGCTTTTCCTTGCCCTTGATGCTGATGTATTGCGGGGTATAGCCATGCTCCACATCAATGCCCAGCTGAGATGCGGGCAGATCGCGGATATGGCCCATGCTGGCAGTGACCTCGTAGTCATCGCCCAGATATTTGCCGATGGTTTTCGCCTTTGCAGGCGACTCCACGATAACCAGTTTCGCCATTTCTTCTTTTCTCCTCTATCTGCAACGTGCCCCCAAAGGGATGCACGGTCATTCGCTCATATTATTGTACCACAGCTGTTGTGTGCTTTACCAGCGGAAATATTCCACAATTTTACCGCAGCACATACCGCTGCCCCGGCTGCTTGTACACCCGGCCGGTGAGTTCCAGCTTCATCAGGGTGCCCAGCAGCAGAGCCGTGGGCAGGCCGCTCTGGCTCCCCAGTTCCTCCACGCCCCGGGCCTGCGGGCCGATGCAGGCCAGCACCCGGCGCTCATTTTCACTCAGCGGGGCGGCTGCCGTGCGCTCCTCTGCCCCCGCCGCGGCCGGGCGGAGGCCCAGCACGCCAAATAAGTCTTCCGCCTTGCAGACCGCCTTGGCGCGGCCCTCCCGCAGCAGCCCGTTGGTCCCGGCAGAATTGGGGGAGTAAATGCTCCCCGGCACCGCGAACACGGGCTTGCCATACCGCTCGGCATGGGCCACGGTGGACATGGTGCCGCTTTTTTCCTGCGCTTCCACCACCACCAGCGCCGAGGACAGCGCCGCAATGAGCCGGTTGCGCTGCAAAAAGCAGTTAGGGCCAACATATTCACTGTAAGGCGGGTACTCGCTGATGACGCAGCCCTTGCGCTCGATCTGCTGGCGCAGGGCGGCATTGGCTGCCGGGTAGGTGCGGTCGATGGGTACGCCCATCACTGCAATGGTGGGGCAGTCGTTCTTCACCGCCGCCCGGTGTCCGGCGCTGTCCAGCCCATCGGCCAGACCGCTGACGATGACAGCCCCGTTTTTTGCCAGTTCCCCGCCGATGTCCGCCGCCGCGTTCAGGCCGTATTCCGTGGGCTTGCGGCTACCCACGATACCCACCGTCCCGGGCTCGTTGAGCCAGCGGGGGTCGCCGGTGCAGTAGAGCACCAGCGGCATATCCGGGATGCGGGAAAACGCCAGCGGGTAGTCCGGGTCGTCAAAGGGCAGGATGCGCACCCGCAGGGCATCGCACTGCATCACCAGCGTGTGGAAGCTTTCTGCATCCAGCTGCGCTGCACGCTTAAAGGCTGTATCCCCTGCTGCCTGCCGGAATTCCTCGGTCTCCCGCGCTTCCCACGCCTCCTGTGCGCCGCCAAAGGCGTCCAGCACCTTTCCGGCGTGGAGACTGGCAGGCCCCAGCACCTGCGACAGCCACAGCCAGCACAGCAGCGGGTCAGGTGCAGGCTCCGGCGGGAACAGGCTGGTCTGCCCGGTCACAGGCTCTCCTCCCGGAAATGCCACAGCAGGATGCTGCCCGCAATGCCGGCGTTCAGGCTTTCCACCCGGTCGGTCATGGGGATGCGCACCGTGCTGTTGCAGGCGGCGATGGTCTCATCGGTCAGACCCTGACCCTCGCTGCCGATGACCACGCAGACGCCGCCGGGATACCCGGCCTTTGCCGCGCTGAGGGGCTGGGACTGGTACAGCGCCGCCGCAAGGCAGGTGATACCTTTTTCCCGCAGCAGAGTGATGGCCTGCGGCATGGCACCGGTCTCGATGACCGGGATGCGCACCGCCGCGCCCATGGAGGCGCGCAGGGTCTTGGGGGCGTAGACGCTGGCGCAGCCCTCGCTCAGGATGACACCGTCAAAGCCAAAGGCGGCCGCACTGCGCAGCAAAGTACCCACGTTGCCGGGGTCCTGCACCCGCTCCAGTGCCAGATACCGCCCGCCGGGGCGCACCTCCTCCAGAGTGTGCACCGGGGTGCGGAACACCCCGAACACCCCCTGATGGGTGCCCACGTCTGCCAGCTTGTCCGCCACATGATCCTCTACCAGATAGTGCTCGCCCGGCAAAGCGGCAAGCTCCGGGCACTTTTCCAGCGCATTTTCGGTATAAAACAGGGTCTCCAGCTCTGCGCCCCGGGCAAGTTCCGGGCACAGCTTGCGCCCCTCGGCCAGAAAACGCCCCTCGGTGCGGCGGAATGCTGCACCGGAAGCAAGGCGGCAGGCGTATTTTATCTTTGCGTTTTCCCGGCTGGTGATCTTTTCGTCCATGAGTCCCTCCCGAACAGGTGTGTAGCTTTTGCTTTGGATACAATAGAAAAAGGGCAGCGTCTGCCGCAGATTTCTGCGGCAGGGCGCTGCCCCGTTGCCTTGTTTCCCTGGCCGCAAAAAATGCCCGGATACAAAACGGACGCCCGCGTATACGCGCGGGCGTCACGATGCAAGGTCTTTATCAGGCGTTCTTCACGGTCTCGACCAGAGCGGCAAAGCTCTTGGGATCGTTGATAGCCATCTCGGACAGCATCTTGCGGTTCAGCTCGATGCCTGCCTTCTTCAGGCCAGCCATGAAGGTGGAGTAGTTCATGCCCAGAGGACGAACTGCGTTGTTGATGCGGCAGATCCACAGGTTGCGGAACTGACGCTTCTTCATGCGGCGGCCAGCCAGAGCGTAGTTGCCGCTCTTCATGACCTGCTGCTTGGCCATCTTAAAGTGCTTGCTCTTGCAGCCGTAGAAGCCCTTGGCCAGCTTCAGCATCTTCTTACGACGTTTGTGGGTCATGGTTGCGCCTTTGATACGTGCCATTTTTTATATCTCCTTTAGTATCTCGTAGAAAGTTTTGTGTACCTGCGGCTCGCTCTTAGGCGTAGGGCAGCATGCTCTTGATGGTAGCTGCGTTGGTCTTATCAACGTAGCTGGGCTGACGGTAGCCACGGGTCAGCTTGGTGGTCTTCTTGGTCAGGATGTGGCTGCGGAATGCGTGGCCGCGCTTGATCTTGCCGTTCTTGGTCAGCTTAAAGCGCTTCTTAGCGCCGGAGTGCGTCTTCAGTTTCATCTTAGCCATTTTAGTTTCCTCCTAAAATTAGTCCTTATTGGGTTTCGGGATCAGCAGAATGGACATCGTGCGGCCCTCAAGCACCGGCGGCTTATCCATGCTTGCCTGAGGCAGAGTCTCGGCGAAGCGTTTCAGCACGTCAGCACCCAGAGCGCTGTGCGCCATCTCACGGCCGCGGAAACGGATCGAAACCTTCACCTTATGGCCAGCTGCCAGGAACTTGGCAGTCTGGTTCAGCTTGGTGTTGAAGTCGTTGGTGTCAATGTTGAGCGAGAGGCGGGTCTCTTTGACTTCGACCACCTTCTGGTTCTTCTTGGCTTCCTTCTCCTTCTTCTGCTGTTCAAAACGGTATTTGCCGTAGTCCAGCACCTTGCACACAGGCGGCACAGCCTGCGGTGCGATCTTTACCAGATCGAGCCCGGCTTCTTCTGCAGCGCGCATGGCCACCTGAATGGACACAACGCCCTTCTGCTCGCCGTCAGCACCGATCAGGCGAACCTCACGGTCACGGATCTGACCGTTGATCTCCAGTTCCTTCGACTTTCCAGCGGTAGCGATAATGAATGCACCTCCAAACAAAATCCATAGTGTTGCAATATTTGGCATAGAAAACGCGGCCGCCCATATTCTGGACAGCCGCGCGAAATTTCACACAAAGCCGCAGCATTCGCAAAGGAATAAGCTGCTGTTTCGGGTATAGCCCGGGGACATTCTCCCGCAAGGCGAGCGCGGCACAGGCCGTAGCTGCTTTCTTTACCCGGCTATTCTACCACGCTTTATCTGCCCTGTCAAGCACTTTTTATGCGTTCTTTGGAAAAAATATGACTTTTCCCTTTTACGCTTCGATCAGTTTGCCCAGTGCAAAGGAGTAGATGCCCTTATAGGTCACCTTTTTCGGTGCAAAGCGCTTTTCGATGGCAATGGCGTAAAGGTTCAACTGGGCGCGGTAGGCGCGCAGAAAGTCGCTCTCGGCCTTGCGGCGGTCGGTCTTGTAGTCCAGCAGTTCCAGATGATCCGGGTACACAAGCACAAGGTCGGCGATACCCTGCACCAGCACCTGCGCGTCTGCGGCAGCGGGCAGTGCCTCGTGTCCTTGCGCCGCCAGCACCGCACCAGCGGGCAGTGCGGTGATAAAGGGCAGCTCCCGCAGCACCTGCTCGGCGGCGCAGATCTTTGCAAAGGCTTCGCTTTCCACAAAGCGGCGGATGCACACCGCGTCCAGCTTTTCCGCGATCTCCGGGGCGGTCAGCTGCAATGCCACCTGACGATCCCGCTCTGCCGGGATGGCTTCGTCCAGCGTGCCCGCAGCCTTGGCCGCAGCCAGCTGGGCAAAGTCCGCATGCTCCAGAAAGGCGTGCAGTGCGGTGCCCATCTCGGCGGCGGTCAAGCCGTCCTTGGAAAGGAAGCCCGGGCGCTCCAGCGTGGTCTGTTCGGCCTTGTGCACAATGCTGGTCACGCTGACCTTGGCGGGCACCTGCGCAAGCGCTGCCGCCGGGTACTGCCACGCAAAGCCCTGCCGCAGCTTCTCCACCAGTGCCAAGTCGGTCTCCGGCACTTCATTCTCCGTATCTGCATCCGGTTCCTCGGCCAGTTGCACGGCATCGTCGCACACCCTGATGGCCATCACGCTTTCGGTCTGCACAAACAGTAGTTCCCGGTTGCCGGAAAGCTGCCGCAGCACCCCGCCGTCCGGGTGCACCAGCAGCGCCGCCCGCAGCCAGTCGGCAAAGCTGTTGGCCTGCTGGTGCAGTGTGGCCCCCGCCCCGGCAGCCAGAAAGGCCGCTGCCTTGGCAAAGGGCTTGGCGCTCTTGCCGCTGCTCAAGGGCACGGTGAGGATGAGCTTATCCTGCGCACGGGTGAGCGCCACATACAGAAGGCGCATCTGCTCGCTGCGCAGTTCCCTGGCGTGGACATTGGCCAGCGCAGTGTAGGCGGCGGTCTTGTAGGCGCCCTCGCCGTTTTCCGGCCGCAGCCGCAGCCCCGCGCCGTAGCTGCGGTGCACCAGCACCGGCTGACGGATATCCGAAGCGTTGAACTTGCGCGCCGTATCCCCCACGAACACCACCGGGAACTGCAAGCCCTTGGAGCGGTGGATGGTCATGATGGACACGCACCCCGGGTGCACCCCGCTGGGCACAGTGTCCTGTCCGGTACTGCCGGCCTGCGCGGCGGCATCGATGGCGCGCACCAGCGCCGAGATGCCGCCTGTACCGGAAGTGGCGCAGAAGGAGGCAAACCGGCGGGCATCCTCCCGGCGGCGGGCACCGTTTTCCAGCACGCCCAGCGCCGCCAGATAACCGGTGGAGGCAAAAATTTCTTCCAGCAGCTGCTCTGCCGGGGCACTGCGCGCCATCTGCCGCAGGGCGGTGAGATGAGCGTAGAAATCCTTCACCTTCTCGGTAAAGGGATCGTCGGCCGGGTCCTCCAACGCCAGCAGCAGTGCGCCGTACAGGCTGATGCGGGCGGGCTTTTTGTCCGGCTCGGCCTGTACCTGACGGCTGCGGGCGCGCAGCCGCACAAGGTCATCCTCGGTAAAGCCGAACATGGGGCCCAGCATGGCAGCAGCCAGATAGATGTCCTGCGAGGGGTCGTCGATGACCTTGAGCAGGGCGATGAGGGGGCGGATGTGGGGCGCAAGCATCAAGTTCTCCCGGGCATCGGCATATACCGGGATGCCCCGGGCGGTCAGCGCCTCCACATAGGCCGGGAACTCGGTGCGCGCTGCCAGCAGTACGCAGCAGTCCTCGTACCGCACCGGGCGGGTGGTACTGCCCTCCCGCACCGGCTCTCCGGCAGAAACCAGCTGCGCGATGCGTTCGGCGATCCAGCCTGCATCGGTTTCCGTCTCATCGTCCGGCAAAAACTGCACCTCCACGCTGCCCTGATATTCCCCGGGCGCGCCGCAGACCAGACGCTGCCCGTCTCCGTAGGCGGTATCGCCCAGCGCCGGGGTCATGAGCTGCTCAAAGAGATAGTTGATGCCCGCCACCACCTGCGGTGCGGAGCGGAAGTTTGCATCCAGCGCCAGCAAGGCGTCCGTGCCCGGGGTGCCCTCCGGCGGGCGGGGACGGGCTTTTGCGCCCGGCAGCAGCGGCCAGCTGTCCAGCTTTTGCCGGAAGATGCCCGGCTCTGCCTGCCGGAAGCGGTAGATGCTCTGCTTTAGATCGCCCACTAGGAAGAGGTTATCCCCCGCCGGGGCGGCAAGGCAGCGGTAAAGGGCATCCTGCAGGGCGTTCGTATCCTGATATTCGTCCACCATCACCGCAGCGTAGTCCTGCCGGATGTTCTCGCACAAAGGGGTTGGCTTTCCCTCCGGGGTGCGCAGCAGCCGCAGGGCAAGGTGTTCAAAATCGCTGAATTCCAGCAGCTTGCGCTCCCGTTTTCTGGCCGTGAACCGGACATCGAAGTCCCGCACGGCGGCGAACAGTGCCCGCAGCCGGGGCAGGGTGATCTGCCGATCGGTCTCGGCTTCGGCCTCGGAGCAGCAGATGAGCTGGGTCATCTGCTCAAACAAAGCGGCAGCTTCGTCCGAGCGAGTCTTGATCTCGGCCTTGTGGTCGCCGCCCAGACGCTTTTTCATGCCTTTCAGCCCCGGCGCTTCCTCCATGCCCAGCACATAGGGGGTGAGCAGGTCGTACAGCGGGTCCCACTGTCCGGCAGTGGCCAGCTGCTCCGCCTGCGCAAAGAAGGCGGCGGCTTTTTCCAGCCTTGTACCGGCCTCCTCGTATTTTTCTGCCACCGCAAGCTGTGCCTTTGCCCGGGCGGATGGGGTCTTTTTTTCCTCAGCAGCTGCCAGCTCTTGGTCAAAATCCGCATGGCAGTCGGCCAGCGCTGCCGTCAGCAGTTCCCGCGCAGCCTTGGCGCAGCGGGCAGCTTCGGCCAGAAGCAGGTCGTGCCAGCAGGTATCGGCAAAGCCGTTTTCCTGCTCGTATGGCGCAAGAAATTCATCCAGCTTGCAGTCGTAATCCGGCAGCGCCCGCAAAAAATCGTAGATCTGCAAAATGGCATCGCCCGCCGGTTTATCCGTGCGTCCCTTGCCGTACAGGTCTGCAAAGGCGCAGAAATCCGGGTCGCGGTAGGCGTTTTCCAGCGTTTCGGCCAGTGCCGCCCCCCGCAGCAGCTGCACGGTGCCGGGGTCTGCCGGGGCAAAATCCGGCGGGATATCCAGCGCCTGAAAGTGCTTGTGCAGCAGGTCCAGACAGAACGCGTCAATGGTGCAGATGGGTGCTCGCTGCAAAAGCATCCGCTGGCGGCGCAGGCTCGTGTTGTGGGGCTGCTGCTGGCTGAGCCGCAGCAGTGCCTGCCCGATGCGTGCCCGCAGCTCTGCCGCCGCCGCATTGGTAAAGGTGACGATGAGCAGTTTGTCCGCATCCACCGGGTGGTCCGGATTGGTGATGAGCCGCACGGCGC
>ENA-ORTS01001992-ORTS01001992.1-human-gut-metagenome-genome-assembly--contig:-NODE-1992-length-12873-cov-3.508270_pt1 | contig 12873 bp, 11 predicted proteins | sample MGYA00241911_ERZ509186 | MGnify/ENA primary metagenome ERZ509186 (study PRJEB26280, sample SAMEA2338852) | human gut metagenome | biome: human gut; feature: human-associated habitat; material: faeces...
GTATAAGCGTGGGTTCATCATATTTGGTGTGGTATCTTTAACTATGGGAAACTCCGTTCTCCCACCGGGATACCGCCTTGTTGGTCACCCCTAACATCTTTCCCAGTTCACTCTGGGTATAATTTTTGCGCTGTCTGGCTTCCCGGATCAGATTGCCAGTTTTCTTTTTATCCATACTAATCCCTATACCTTTCTGTACTCTGCAAACCCTCAGGTGCTTTAGCACCTTTGCTTTAGCACCGTATGCCGGCCGATCTGTACCCTTATGGTAACAATCCTTTGGAAAATGCGCAATCCATTGTAACGAGACTGCCTGTTTTCCGTGATTTTTGCGCAAAAAATTCCCCTCGGCGAGGGGGGAGTGTACCGAGGGGGATAGAGAGAAAAGTATTTTTGAAAGAGGCGGGTTCCTTTTTCAGTTATTATAATAGCGTAATTAATTTATATTTACTGCTGTTTTTATAGCTTGTTTTGGTTGAAAATACTGTTTTTTTGTGGTATTCTGACTGCAGCACTGGGATACACCGGAAATGAGGGAACGCTATGGATATCACAACGAAAAAAGGCAGACGTGGCAGAAAAGATATTGACCGGATTATCGTGGAAAAGGGCCGCAGAGGTGATTTTTCTCCCCTGCAGCCCGATCATTATCACAGCTTTTATGAAATTTTTTATCTCTGGTCGGGAAGCTGCCGTTTCCTGTTAAAAGATACGGTCTATCAGATGGAAGCCGGAGATCTGGTCTTCATCGCTCCGGGAGAACTGCATCACTCTCTGTATTCCGCCGGAGAGATCTGCGAGATCGTGATGATCTATTTCAAAGAAGAATATCTGCATTTATCGGACCGGTCTGCCGACAGCCTCACTTCCATATCCGGGCAGGGGCTGCAGCTGCATTCCTTCATGGGCAGCGTTCCTACGGTATACCGGGAATATCTGCACTCTCTGCTAACCCGGATGCTCACTGAGAATTCCCGGTTCGATGAATACTCTGAGCATTTTGAGCGATGCTATCTGGAAGAGCTTCTGCTCATTCTGATGCGCCATTCCGTCATGAATGAGAAGGAACCGGATCTGCTGAACTCCCGGGATGCGGACATCCTGCTTGCCACAAGATACATTTACAACAACTTCCGCAAGCCCCTGACACTGGAGGAAGTCTCCTCCGTGGCTTCCTTAAGCCCCACTTACTTCAGCAAGAAATTCAAATTGATCACCGGCATGGGATTCAAGGAATACTTAAACTACGTGCGGCTCAAGCACGCCCAGACGGCGCTTCTCACCACCGACAGTTCCATCACGGATATTGCTCTGGAATACGGCTTCAACGACAGCAACTATTTTAAGGACCTGTTCAAAAAAGTTTACGGAAAGTCTCCTCGGGAATATCGGAAAAATCCTGATTGACGCCAGATCTACCGTGCGTCTTCCTCAAGGAATCTTCTCCAGAAGTCCTCTTCCTCTGCATGCGGAACTTCTTCCCCCTCTGCGAAGCTCTGTAAATAATTTAACACCTTCTGGTACTGGGAAGGATCCGTAAATTCCATACGCCACAGATCCTCTCCTTCCTGTCCTTCGGTGAATTTCTTACACCAGATGCCATCTTCGCTAAAGCAGGTGATATACCAGGTCTTAGGGTCACTGCCCTCTTCTGTGGTTTTCACACTCTGGGCCAGGATACTATCCACCTCATCCGGCTCTTCTGCTGTCTCCGACATACCTGTCAGTTTCTCTTCCAGCCGTTCTACCTTTTCCTTTTCGATTTTTTCCTCCAGTGCCGCCCGGGTGGCATCCTGCACACTGTCGAATTTCTCTAAGAAATGATCCCACTCCTTGATCGTAAATTCTTGATTGCCGATCTGGAACTTGGTATCCGTGTCTCCGTTCTGAAGCTTGTCGTAGATCTCCTGCATCTTCTCTTTGATCTGTGCCATGAGACTTAAATCCTCTTTTCCCGGCTCTCCGGCCGTCCCGGAAGGATCCGTTCCCGCTGCCTTGTCCGTGTCGGCGGTCTCCGATGCTTCCTCACTGTTATCCACATCATCGCCGTTCTCCATGTCATCCAGTTCTTTCTTCATCTGCTGAATCTTGTTATCCTTTGCCAGCGCCTCCAGGATCCGTTTCACATCCTCCGGCCTGAACATGCCGATGGCCTTGGACAGGGCATCAATGTTGTCTCGGTTCACCAGCAGGCTTCCGCCGCCGGACAACGGAATATTAATGCAATCCTCTTTATTGGTGGTATCCCCCAGTGTCAGGCGGTTGTGCTCATAATCACAGACGAAGGTCACCCCGTTGTATTCAATGACGCCGTCCTCAGCCATTTCTCCATAGGGCACCTTGTCCTTTCCCTCGATATGGCGGGCCAGCTGTACGCCGCGGGTCACCGGAGTCTTCACGGTGTTGTCTTCTTTTGCCAATTCCTCAATGCTCTCCGCGAAACGGGATTCTGCTGTCTCCGTCGCACTTCCCTGCGCACTCTGTACATCCCCTGCATTTACTCGCTTCTGTGCCTCATACACAAATGTCCTTCCGTAGCCGATTCCTGTTATTGCCATAGTACTCTCCCTCTCTGAGCAGTGATTGCTGCCCTGTCGCAATGCCCGTCAAATCTTCATGCAGGCATGCGATGTTCTCGCTTCACACAAAAACGGATGGTCGCCTCACATGAGGCAGCCATCCGTAGCTATTTATCCATCCATGGTGTATGTATTTTCCTATATAAATAGTATCGACACAGCCCGGGGGAAACTTTATAGTACAAAACTCTTGTTTTTTGCATATTGCCACTTTATAATAACAGTAGTAATACCTAAAGTCAGCTTTAGATAATTTTATGCAGGGAGACGAAATCCTCTCCTCGACATGAAGCTCGGATTTTTGCTTCGCAAAAACAAGGAGGATTATATACGTACAGTATCGGACAAGTTTCCGCAATGACAAATTTACCGATTTCCTCTTTAAGATATTATGATAAAGAGGGCTTTTTCCCGAATCTGGAGAAGCAGTCCGGGATCCGCCGGTTCAGTAAGGCGGAATTGGACTCCATCCGCATGAATTCGAAATACAAAGCTAAAAATGCGAGCCATTACTTTTCGTAATCGCTCGCATTTCCTGTTTTCGTCACACTGACGGTTCGCCTTACAGTTTTCCGCCGTATACAGGGAAGCCGCTGTTGGCGCCGTAGCTTTCGATATGCTTGATTTTCCACGTTAGAGACATTTCTTACGGGATGATTTTATCATAATACCTAAAGCTAACTTTAGGTCAATAGGGGTTTTGAGAAAAATTTTCTCTTGCGGCATCTTTTCCTATATGTTATACTGGGAAAAAATCAGAAACGAAATACAGATCAGGTAACTATGTCAGCGTGGACATCTTCGGGTGTCTGCGCTTTTTCTTTTACCTGAAAACAAAGGAGGAGAATGTATATGGTAGAGCTCATAGCCAATGTGAACAATGCCATCAATGGATTCGTATGGGGTGTCCCCATGCTGGTACTGCTGGTGGGCACCGGTATCCTGATGACGATCCTGACGAAATTTTTCCAGTTATCCCATCTGGGACACTGGTTCAAAAACACGGTGGGCGGCATCTTTCACGACAAGCATGTAACGAAACATACGGAGGCCGGAGATCAGTCCATTTCCCAGTTCCAGTCGCTGTGCACCGCATTGGCTGCCACCATCGGCACCGGTAATATCGTCGGTGTGGCAAGTGCCCTGGTCGCCGGCGGTCCCGGTGCCATCTTCTGGATGTGGGTTGTTGCTTTCTTTGGCATGATGACCAACTACTCAGAAAATGTACTGGGCATCTATTACCGCCGCAAGAACTTCAAAGGGGAATGGAGCGGAGGTGCCATGTACTATCTGAAGGACGGTCTCGGCTCCTATAAGGGCTGCAAACAGATCGGTGCCGTACTGGCTGTGCTGTTCTCTGCTTTCTGCCTGCTGGCTTCCTTCGGTATCGGCAACATGAGTCAGGTCAATTCCATTGCAGCCAACATGACTTCCGCCTTCTCCATTCCCGCTACGGTAACCGGCATCGTACTGGTGATCATCGGTGCACTGGTCATTGTCGGTGGGTTAAAGCGCATCGCTGCCGTCACCGAGAAGCTGGTTCCCTTTATGGCCATCGCTTATGTCATCGGTGCACTGGTGATCTTCTTTGCAAATATCGGTCACGTGGGTGCCGTATTTACCGCTATTTTCAAAGGAGCATTCGGTCTGCGCGCCGTGGGCGGCGGTATCGTAGGTTCCGGTGTGAAGCTGGCTCTGACCTGGGGCATGAAGCGCGGCGTGTTCTCCAACGAAGCCGGCCTTGGTTCCTCCGTTATGGTACATTCCAGTTCCAATGTAAAAGAACCCGTGCGTCAGGGTATGTGGGGCATCTTCGAGGTATTCGCTGACACTATGGTCGTATGTACACTGACGGCTTTCGCAGTTCTGTCCTCCGGCCTGATCGATCTGGACACCGGTGCCGTATTGGTGGATGTGTCCGGTTCCGCTCTGGTAGGTCAGGCTTTTGCTACCGTATTCGGCAGCTTCGGCCCTGCCTTCATCGCCATTGCGATCCTGCTGTTTGCATTCTCTACCGTACTGGGCTGGAGCCACTACGGATCCAAGGCCTGTGAATATTTATTCGGTACGAAATCCACCATTGTCTACAAGGTAGTGTTCGTACTGATGATCTTCATCGGCTGCACCATGAACCTTGGTCTGGCCTGGGATCTGTCCGACACCTTCAACGGATTGATGGCGATTCCCAACCTGATCGGTGTCATAGCCCTGTCTCCCGTAGTAATGAAGATCACGAAAAATTACGTGGCACGTATCATTAAAAAAGAAGACGTAAAGCCCATGTTATCTGTCTTCCCAGAGATTCAGGAAGAACAGGAAAAGGCCATGTAATTTAACTTAGAATCATACTTCTTCTCTGGTAATATTCTTCGCCCATTTACCCTCTCGGTAATGCTTAATGACCCAGGGCCACTTGACAAATTCATCGGTACATAACAGGAAATAGACCCACAGTACCGGAAGTTTCAGTACAAATGCGGCGAAGAATCCCAGAGGGATCGCATAACACCACATATCGATCGTATCGCAGATCAGTCCGAACTTCGTATCTCCGCCGGCACGGAATACTCCGGCGATCAGCGCCGTATTCACGGCAGCGCCCATAATATAATAAGTATTAATGAGCAGCATATATTTCAGATAATGCATGGCAGTGTCATTCAATGTAGCAAACCGTAACACAAAGGGTGTAATTGCCAGTACGATCAGGCCGCCTATAGCTCCGGCGATTACCGTCATCTTCAACATCCGGGAAGCGTAACTCTTTGACTTCTCCAGATCGCCTTGTCCCATAATATTTCCCAGCAATATGCTACCTGCACTGGCAATGGCAAAACAGAACACCGTACCGATATTGCGCACTACGACGACCAGTGAATTAGCAGCCACCGCATCTGTTCCCAGATGCCCCAGGATCACGGAATACATGGAAAACGCCACACTCCAGGACACATCATTGCAAAGTGCTGGCAGAGACAGACGCATGAAATCTTGTGTCAGCACCTTACTGTGAACAAACAGGTACTTCGGATGCAGTTTTACATTTTTGCTCAAGGAAGATACAATGACGCATGCCACCAGTTCCACCAGTCGGGACAGGGCTGTGGCAATGGCGACACCGGTAGCTCCCAGCTTTGGCATGCCGAACAGTCCGAAGATAAATGTGGCATTCAGAATGACATTCAATACGAAAGCCAGCATATTCAACGCCATACTGACCGTCACACGACCTACGCTTCGCAAAATGGCTAGATATACTTCCGTGATGCCCCAGCACAGGTATGTGATGCCCATGATCCGCAGATAAGAGGCGCCGATAGTGATCAGCTCCTGATCAGGAGTAAAGAGAAGCATCATCTTCTGAGGGAGGAAAAATGCAATCAGCGCAACTATACCTGAAATTGCCATAGAGAAACGAAGTGTGATTCCTTCTACAGTATGAATTGCTTCCAGGTTCCCCTTTCCATAATATTGGGCGCACAAGAGAGTGGCTCCCGTCCCCAGTCCGTAATATACCATAAACAGGACATTCGAAAAATTTGACGCCAGGGATACTGCGGATATTGCGGACTGTCCCACATAGTTTAGCATAATAACATCCGCGGAATTCACTGCTGCACTGAGCAGATTCTGTATAATGATCGGGATGGTCAGTTTGAACATCTGTCTGTAAAAATCGTCTTTTTTCATTGCTGTTATCTGCATGGTATTCCTCTGTGTTCCTCTCCATTGGATAATTTTCTGCCGTTGGATTGTATTATATGTCGTTCGCAGGAATTACGCAATATGCTAAAAGCGATCCGCCTGTAAACAAGCGGACCGCTCCTTTTAAAAAGGCTGTTTGATTATAATGTCCAGCCGGCAGCCTCCATCTGAGTGGCTTTCATATGCCGGTAAATGCCGTCTTTTGCTTCCAGTTCGGCAGGCGTTCCCTGCTCTGCCACCACGCCATCCTTCAATACAACAATCTTGTCTGCGTCCGCCACGGTACGCATGCGGTGCGCAATGATCATAACGGTCTTATTGCGGATCAGCCTGGAAAGGGATTCCTGAATCAGTGTCTCGTTATCTACATCCAGAGAAGCGGTTGCCTCATCCATGAGGATGATGGGAGCATCCTTTAAAAAGGCTCTGGCAATGGAGATCCGCTGTCTCTCACCGCCGGACAGTTCCGAACCGTTCTCACCGATCATGGTCTGCCAGCCGTTCGGAAGTTTCTCCGCGAACTCATCGCAATGCGCCAGTTTTGCCGCAGCCAGCACTTCTTCATCCGTAGCATTCTGCCTGCCGATACGGATATTTTCCATCACCGTATTATTGAACAGGGTCACATCCTGGAATACGATAGCGTACAGAGACATCAGTGTCTCCGGATCGATGGTGGAGATGTCCATGCCACCCACGGTGATCTTACCTTTATGGATATCCCAGAACCGGGAAGCCAGTCTGGACACGGTGGTCTTACCGCCGCCGGAAGGTCCGATCAATGCGGTCACTTCGCCTTGTTTTGCCGTGAAAGTGACATCGCGAAGTACGGTATCCTGACTGTCATAGGAGAATCCCACATGGGAAAATTCGATGTCATACCCCTTAGGATCCATGGTGCTGGCACCGGTCTGGATCTCATGGGACAGGATCTCGTCGAGACGGTCACACTGCACACTGGTACTGATAATAGCTGCCAGATTCTGCAGTGCCACCTGCAGGGGATCATACATTCTGGATACCAACAGGAGGAATACGAAGAAGGTCAGGATGTCGATCTCTCCCTTTACTAACAACACACCGCCGGTCAATGCCACGGTAGCGATGCCAAGCTTTAAGATCATCTGGGCACCGCCTACAAAGACTGCCGTACCAAGCTCCGTCACCAGTGCATGTTTTTCCACGGCACGGATCTTGCCCTCTAAGCCTTCCATGTACTCAGCCTGGGCATTGTTGGCCCGAAGGTCACGTACGGTCTCCAGGCATTCCTGAATGCCATCAGCACAGTCCATTTTTAATTTCATCTGCTTCTTACTTAAGCTCTTCTGTACCCTGCCGGAACATCCCACAATGAGGAAAGACACAGGCAGTACCCACAGTGCTGCGATTGCCATTCTCCAGTTCATGAAAAAGGTACCCACAGCGATCAGTGTGGTGGAGATACAGGAACCAACCAGTTCCGGAATGAAATGGGAGGATGCAGTCTCCATGGTGGCACAGTCCGCCATAATGGTACTTGTCAGATCGGACAGATCTTTTTTTCCGAAGAAGGATAACGGGATCTTACGCAGCTGCTCTGCCAGAGCAATTCTGCGCACACCGCTCTCCACATAAGTTGCCAGGAACGTGGCACGATACTGCACCAACGTTGTCAGCGCGATCAGAAGAAGACAGAGTACGCAGCCCACAATGTAGAAAACACCTCTGCCTGCCATGGTGCCCTGTAAATAATCTCTTACCAGAAAATACAGCATCCATACCGGGAACATCAACACCAGATCGGAACATGTTACGGATACAAATGCCTTTATCATATCCTTCGCACCTTTTTCGGAAAGCGCGTATTTATGCTGCAATTTTGCCTGTAAGCTACTCATTCTATTTCTCCCCCTTTCCTACTTTCCAGCTGACGGATTTATTGTACTCTTCCCACATATGGGCATACAGTCCGTTTTGTCCCAGCAATATTTCATGGTTTCCCTGTTCCACAATTCCGCCATCCTTCAACACACAGATGCGGTCGGCATCCACAACCGAGGACAATCTGTGTGCGATCATGATCACGGTCTTGCCTGCGGAAAGCTTCGTAAATGCCTGCCGTACCTTCGCCTCATTATCCGGATCAGCAAAAGCGGTAGCTTCATCCAGGATCAGGATCGGTGCATTTTTTAACATCGCTCTCGCAACGGACAGGCGCTGTGCCTCACCTCCGGATACATAAGTACCCTGGCTTCCGATGACGGTATCCACACCGTCCGGCAGCTTTGCAATAATGTCCTCACACTGGGCATTTTTCAGAGCTTCCATGACTTCTTCTCTGGTGGCATCCTTTTTGCCCATGCGGACATTATCGTAAATGGACATCTTAAGCAATTTGCTGTCCTGAAATACGAAGGACACCATATTCATCAACTGTGCGGAAGGAATATCCTTCACATCCACGCCGCCGATGCATACCTTACCTTCTGTGGTATCATAGAAACGGGCAATGAGACTTGCCAGCGTGGTCTTACCGCCGCCGGAGGGACCGACAAATGCCACATGCTCTCCTTCTTTGATATCGAGATTGATCTGATGCAGAGCATCTCTTCCCGCATTTTCATAGCGGAAGGATACATTTTGTAACGCAATGGAATGATCCTTGATGTTCTGCTCTTTTTCTGCTTCCGGCAGAGGATTACGGCTTAAGATACCATCAGTTCTTTTCAGAGCATCCTCCACGATCATCTGATTCTCTCCGCCGTACATGATCTTGCCTAATGTAACGGTCAGTACCGGAGTGATAATGATGTAGAACAGAAGGTTGATCAGCACCTCAGGATCCCCGCCTGCTCCACCGAACCAATATGCGGCACCGATCAGAACGGCGAAGATCGCATTGATCAGTGTGGTAAAGCCTACCATGGGCCACATCAGTTCTTTGGTATAAGCGATGGTCCATTTTTCATATTTTTTAATAGAGGTCTGGAAACGCTTGAAAGAAAATACCGACTGTCCGAAGGTCTTCACTACCGGAATACCGCGGACATATTCCACTGCTTCACTGGACATCTCCTCTAACGCATTCTGGTATTCTGTCATTTTATCTTTCATGCGCTGTCCGGTCATGGCACCCATAATGAGGAACGCAAGGACGACGGGCACGAGACTTAACAGCCCCAGTTTCCAGTCAAATGCCACCAGCAATACCAACAATCCCACAGGCGTTGCCATTGCCCCTGCCTTATCCGGCATCTGGTGTGCCAGATAAGTCTCGGTGGCTGCGGTGGATTCGTTGACGATCTTACGGATCTTACCGCTGCCCTCACTGTCCATGAATCCCATGGGCAGCGTCAGAATATGACGCATCAGTGTGCTTCGCATATTCGCCTGCACGTGAAAGGCTGCAATGTGGGAGCACAACAGTGCGCAGATATAAATGATCATGGAAAGCAGTGCAAATCCCACGGCACTCCATCCAAGCCCCGACAGATTCTGCGCCTTGCTGTAATCCGGCGCTGCCAGTACAACCTCCTGCATGATCCGCCAGATATCATAAAACGGCAGTAATGCAATCAGTGCACTGACCGCGGACAGAATCCATGACGCAATGGTCAGGTACTTGTAGTTGCCCGCATGAGCGAACAGCTTCTGCATAGAGCTTCCTTTTTTCATGTGATCTTTCCCTCTTTCCCTTTGATTTAAATTAATTTTTTGGATTTAATGTAACTCTTTAATTTCTAGAATTTCTTTTCATTTTGCCCTGCTTTTCATCATTTCTCTTTTCCGGACATTTGAGGCTCTATTGTCTTTCCTATCTAACACCGCTTATTGGTAATTAGTTTCAACTAACCGTCGGTTTTTAAGATAGACTGCTACCGTAATCTTCCATAGCAGTCTTATCTTATGCTTCACCCCAGCTTGATGATGGCTCCCCATCCGCCGTAGTGATACTTCTCCAGCATATGCAGATATTTTCTGGCAGTATCCCTGTCCATGCGGTGTCTGACGACTTCGAACATACTGTCAAACATGGCTCTCGACATGATATGTAGGAACTCCTCGGTGATCATGCTGCCTTCCTGTAGGAATTGTGTGGCTTCCATATACTTGTAGGTATACTCCGTCTCAATGTCCACCAGATGTTCCACGAAATCCTGATACTTGGTACCGTAAGAGGCATCCAGCAGTAACCGGAAATCATCGAACCGATCATAGACATAGTCAAGCATTTCATCCATACCGCCTACCACATAATCCTCCATTACCTTCGGCTGTTCCTCTGCCTCTCTGGCATGAAACGCCTCCTGGGTCTTAAGGAATATCTGCGTCAGCCCTTCCGCCGCCGGTTCCACAATCGCACAAAACAATCCTTCCTTGTCCCCGAACCGGGAATAGATGGATCCGGTAGTAGTGTCTGCCTTGGCTGCGATCGTACGAAGCGACGCTTCGGAATAGCCCTTCTCCAGGAATTCTTCTCTGGCACAGACGAGAATTCTCTCTGAAACTCCTTCGATTGGTTTTGTCACTTTTTCCTCCAAAAAAATATTCATAACAGTGTTATATAACACTGTTATGAATATAAACACATTTCATTTTTTTGTCAAGAGGGATCATAGTTTTTTCTCTGCCAAAGCTGTCAGCTCCTGTAATGTACATTCAGCCAGTTTTGCCTTTACACCGGCGATATTTCCACTGCTCATAGACAGCTTTCTCGCTCCCAGTCCCACCAGCAATCGGGCGGTCTCCGGATTTCCTGCCATTTCTCCGCAGACAGATATCTCCTTTTCCCGTTTGGAAAACTCCCGGAATACAAACCCAAGTAGCCGAAGCATTGCCGTAGAATCGCTTTTGTAATAAGCGGCCACCTCCGGATTCATCCGATCCGCAGCCGACAAATACTGCGTCAGGTCATTGGATCCTATGCTTGCAAAATCCACCTCTTCCGCCGCCAGATCTGCAATCAAGGCAATCGCGGGAATCTCTATCATAATACCGATTCGGATCTGTTCATCAAACTGCTGCTTTCTCTCTTTCAGCTGCTCTTTTGCCAGATTCAGGTACTCTTTTGCCTTGCGAATATCTTCCAGACTCCCGACCATCGGAAACATGATTTGCAGAGGTCCGTAAGCAGAAGCACGCAGTGCCGCACGCAGTTGCGTTAAAAATAACTCTTTTTCCGCAAAACAAAGCCTGATTGCTCTTTTCCCCAAAAAAGGATTGTCCTCTTTTGGCAATTCCATGTAGGGCAATGTCTTATCTCCGCCGATATCCAGTGTCCGCACCACCACGCGCTTGCCCTCCAGGTAGTCGGTGGTCTGCTTCTTGGCCTCGGCGGGGAGTTCGCACTTGCACGAGGAAGTGGTGCGCGGCGTGCGGAAGCTGACGAGCAGCTCGCCGCACTTGAGCTCGGCGGCGAAGCGCGTGGTGACCTTGAGCACGACGTCCAGCTTGTACTCGGAGACCTGCTCCACCACGGGCTGCACCACCACGGGCGGGAAGAAGGAGTGCGTGGAGCGGTAGTTCATCGCCGTGAACTCGCCCTCGGGGCCCGTCAGGTGCAGGCAGTGCTCCTTCTCGAACGCCGCCACGTCCACCGACGGGTGGTAGTTCATGTCGTCCACCAGCAGCGCGCCCTGCAATGCTTGCGATGCCTCCAATGCCTGCTGTGCGTCGCGGCCCACCACGATGTTGTCGTTCAGCTGCACGTGGAAGCGCGGATGGCCCTCCAGCTGGTTGCGCATCTTGATCGTGCCTTCGATGGAGCTGTTCAGCACTGCGCCCTACGCGTGAGCCGCCCGCCGCGCACCCACAGAGGCGTTCATCACGCAGTAGACGCTCTCCACGACGTCGATGTACAGGTCGCTGTGGCTCTTTATCACGTCCACCATGGAGCCCAGGTCCAGGTCCTGGCCCATCAGCAGGTTCAGCTTGCTCTGCCGTCAGCCCACGGCGATGTGCCTACCATGAAGTGCGTTGTGTTGTTTTCCGATTTCGTGCTGATGTAGTCCTGCAAGAACTCGGGCGAGGTGCTCTCCACGTAGCCGCTGTCCTACCCATCAGCATGGAGAGGCAATACCACCATAATCTCGTGCATCAGCTCGTAGATCAGCGTCATGTTCTTGCGAATACCTCCTTCCGTGAGCGAGCCGATGTAATCCTGCGCCTCACCAAACCACCGGAATCCGCGTACCGTGAGCACGACAGCAATGCGGCTGAGCAGTTCGAGATAGAAGGTTGGAGAAACGTTCACCTACCCGTCACTCCGCCGATGTGCCACCCGCCTTGGTCGAGAAGACGAAATAGAAGCGGTTTCTCCGGATATGGAGGAAGTGGATTCCGTCGCAGTCCTATCGTCTCATTCGCCCGCCGTGCGCGCTACGAAGACGGGAGGAGGACAGGAATCCTCCCAGAATTGCACTGTTCTGTAAAACAACTCTGGATTGCCCTTCGGCATTTCACTTCGCACTATGGCTCATCGGGCGAGAAACGCGGATACAATCGCAATAGATCAGTCGATCTCCGTGAAGGGTCAGAATGAAGAACTCGGAAACAGACATGACAAGAGAGTGTAATCCCACAAACACACAGAGACCTTGTGGTTCGTCCA
>ENA-ORTS01001998-ORTS01001998.1-human-gut-metagenome-genome-assembly--contig:-NODE-1998-length-12856-cov-2.889852_pt1 | contig 12856 bp, 8 predicted proteins | sample MGYA00241911_ERZ509186 | MGnify/ENA primary metagenome ERZ509186 (study PRJEB26280, sample SAMEA2338852) | human gut metagenome | biome: human gut; feature: human-associated habitat; material: faeces...
TAACTGGATTATTTATAAAAATGCATAGATAAAAAAGTTAAAAGCGAAATCCCTGGTTTTCAATTTGTAAGCTTGTCAGGCAGAAAAAATTGTTATATAATGACGTGTACGGCGTTTGAAAATCTTTTCCGGATTTATAAAACGGAAAATGAGAATACAGGAGGAAAACAAACAATGAGCAAAGTAAGAACAAGATTTGCACCAAGTCCTACAGGAAGAATGCATGTGGGAAATCTGCGTTCTGCATTATATGAGTTTTTAATTGCCAAACATGCGGGCGGAGATTTTATGCTTCGTATCGAAGATACGGATCAGGAGCGTTTTGTGGAAGGTGCAGTTGATATCATATATCACACATTAGAGGAAACAGGTCTGGTTCATGATGAGGGACCGGATAAGGATGGCGGTTATGGTCCTTATGTGCAGAGTGAGCGTATGAAGACCGGCATCTACATGAAATATGCCAAAGAATTAGTAGAAAAAGGCGAAGCATATTACTGTTTCTGTGACAAGGAGCGTTTAGAGTCCTTAAAAACAGAAGTGGACGGTAAAGAGATCATGATGTATGACAAACACTGTCTGCATTTAAGTAAAGAAGAAGTGGAGGCAAATCTTGCTGCTGGCAAACCGTTTGTCATCCGTCAGAACATCCCGAACGAGGGAACAACGACCTTCCATGATGAGTTATACGGAGATATCACGGTGGATAATGCAGAACTTGATGATATGATCCTGATCAAATCCGATGGATATCCGACCTATAATTTTGCAAACGTGGTTGACGATCATACCATGAACATCACACATGTGGTACGTGGAAATGAGTATCTTTCCTCTTCGCCGAAATACCAGCGTCTGTATGATGCATTTGGCTGGGAATCACCGGTTTACATCCATCTGCCGCTGATCACGGATGAAAACCACAAGAAACTTTCTAAGAGAAGCGGACATTCTTCTTTTGAAGATCTATTAGAGCAGGGATTTTTAAGTGAAGCAGTTGTAAACTATATCTCACTGCTTGGCTGGAGTCCGGAAGATAACAGAGAAATTTTTACCTTAGATGAGCTGATCAAAGAATTTGATTACCACAGAATCAGCAAATCACCGGCAGTTTTTGATTACACAAAGTTAAAATGGATGAATGGCGAATACATCAAAGCTATGGATTTTGACAGTTTCTATGAAAAAGCAGAGCCATATATCCGCGAGGTGATCACAAAGGATCTTGATTTAAAGAAGATTGCAGCAATGGTAAAAACCAGAATCGAAGTATTCCCGGATATCAAAGAGCATATTGATTTCTTTGAGGCACTTCCGGAATATGATGTGGCAATGTACACACACAAGAAGATGAAGACAAATGCGGAAACTTCCTTAAAAGTATTAAAAGATGTACTTCCTCTGTTAGAGGCACAGGAAGATTACAGCAATGATGCATTATATGCCACATTGTTAAAATATGTGGAAGAGACCGGCGTGAAGAACGGTTATGTTATGTGGCCGATCCGTACGGCTGTTTCCGGCAAACAGATGACACCGGGCGGAGCGACAGAGCTGATGGAGATACTTGGAAAAGAAGAGTCCATTGCCCGCATCAAAAAAGGTATTGAATTATTAGAGCAGTAAGAGTTTTTTATCAGGCAGGGAGATTTTCAATTTCCCTGCCGTTTCAAATCTATGAATTGAGGTAATCTATGAGCTTTAACGCATCACAGACACGGGCAATCCATCACAAAAACGGACCGATGCTCGTTCTTGCCGGACCGGGTTCCGGAAAAACCCTTGTAATCACAGAACGTACAAAATATCTGATCGAAGTGTGTGGGATAGATCCGGCGCAGATTCTTGTTATCACATTTACAAAAGCTGCGGCAACGGAGATGAAGCGAAGATTTCAGCGGAAAATGAACCGGTCATGTCCGGTGACATTTGGCACGTTTCATGCAGTATATTTTGCTATTTTAAAACATGCATATAATTACAGCGCAGACAATATTGCCAGGGAGGAACAGCGCTACCAGTGTATGCGTGAGATCATAGCGAAAGAACATCTGACCTATGAGGATGAGACGGAGTTTATCACATCTCTGTTAGGGGAGATCAGTCTGGTCAAAAATTCCGGGATAGAAATCGCCACCTATTATTCGAAAAACTGTGCGGAGACCGTGTTCCGAAAGGTTTATCGCCAATATCATGAATTTTTGTACAAAAACAGACTGATTGATTTTGATGACATGTTAGTATACACGAAGGAACTTTTTGAACAGCGTGCCGATATTCTTGCCGCATGGCAGAATAAATACCGCTATATTTTGATCGATGAGTTTCAGGACATCAACCTCTCATTATGGAAAAACAGTCAAACTGTAATTGCATGAAACCTTTGATTTTACTAGGATTAGCGGAAAAGAGGTCTTATTATGAATTTTGATAAAAACCAAAAAATTGCAATTAATACGATTGATAATCCGCTGATGATTGTTAGTACTGCAGGTTCTGGAAAGACGTCTGTAATTGTTGCACGTGCCAACAGAATTGTTAGAACTGGAATAAAACCTTATAGAATTTTGGTTGTAACTTTTTCTAAAATGGCAGCATTAGAAATGGAAGACCGTTATCATGAATTATATGGAAATGATAATATTAGATTTTCAACGATTCATTCTTTATGCTATTCAGTTTTGGCAAGAGCATTTTCATTGACTGTAGAGTCAATTATGAAGGAAAGTGATAAACGTGCGTTCTTCACGAATTTACAAAGAAAGATATTATATCAGAAAATCAGTGGAACACCTAATGATTTTGAAGAGTTTTATAGTGATTCATTATCATATATTAGTAGTAAATCAGAGGCAGATTATCTTGGAGAGCGTAAGCTATCGAAAGAAAAGTATTTAGATATTGCTTATAATGAATATACTCGATATAAAACTGAGAGCAATAAAATAGATTTTGATGATATGATTATTCGATGTCATAAATGTTTGTCAGAAAGTAATGCTGATTTGCAATATTGGAGAAATGTCTTTGACTATGTAATGATAGATGAGTTCCAAGATACAAGTAAGCTTCAAGCAGAGATTTTTTATATGATTGTGCAGAAAAATATTTGTGTTGTAGGTGATGATGACCAGTCGATATATGGTTTTCGTGGAGCTGATGCAGAAGTGTTTGATGATTTTGGTAGACGATATCCAGATTGTAAGCGAGTATACTTAGATACGAACTATCGAAGTGTTTCTGCTATTGTACATATGGCAGATAAAGTGATAAGAAACAACAGGCATCGCTTGGAAAAAAGTATAAAGGCAAATCGAGAAGGAAAATATGCTGTTAGGATAGTGAAAAATGATACTGACACAGCACAGATAAGTTTAATACTAGATGAGATAGAAAAGCATGTTACATCCGATGGAAAGAGAAATGAAATAGCAATATTGTACAGGACAAAGAAAGAGGCATCAACGCTGATAAGTGCCTTACAAGTAAATAATATTCCTTTTTATACGAAAGATATACCAGAAGATGTACATTGGAGTCTTTGCTATAAAGATATCTTTGCGTATTATAGACTTGCTTGGGGGTATGGACTGATAGAGGATTTGCTTCAGATTATTAATCGACCTAAGCGATATATAAAGGTAAATAGTATAAAAAATTGTTCTGTAGATAGGAATGAATTATATAAGGTTCTTACCAGAGAATGTAGTGCAAGAGATGCTAACAGGATAAACGATACAATAAATGACTTATTTTTAGATTTAAGAACTTTACAGAGTTTATGTAAACCAATTCAATTTCTAAGTTATCTTGAAAACAATATGAAGTATTTTGATAGCTTGAAAGAATATACTGAATTTGTTGGTGGCGATTTAAGGATTTGTATAAAAGAATATGAGTCTATGAAAAGTGAAGCAAGAAGGTTTGAGCATATGGATGATTGGTATAAATATGTTTCCAGTGCTGAGTACCGAAAGGATTTTGATAAAACCAATGGAGTATGTTTAAGTACTTTTCATTCAGCAAAAGGTCTTGAGTGGAAAAAAGTTATTATTATATCAGCAAATGAAGGTGTCACACCATACAAGTATAAAGGAAAGATAGAAAATATTGAAGAGGAACGAAGATTGTTTTATGTGGCAATGACGAGAGCTAAAGATAACTTACTCATTTCATATGTGTCGAGTGATTCAAGCTCAAAAGAGCGGTCACGTTTTATTTCCGAGATATTGGAAAAGTAGTATGAATTATTGTGAAGAAAGTATAATAAAAGAAGTAGTGTCAGGGATTCAGATATAAATATCTGAGTCCTTTTCTTTTAAGATGCAATAAATTCTGGAAGATAAGTATGTCAGTCTTAAGTTTTATAGGTCTTTAGAAATATAAGGACATTCCTTTCGCTAGTGTTTTAAGAAAAAATGGGGTATCAGTTTTCTTGAGAGAAAATATAGCTAGTGTTCTTACGAAAAAAATTTTTCAATGAAAAGGAAAGGAGTGTTTTTTATGAAAAGAAACACAAAAAGAGTTATAGCATATTACTTGGTAATTGCTATGATTTTCTCCCTATTTTCAGGTATGAATTTTGTTGCGTATGCTGAAAGTGCATACCATACAGTGACATTTCATTCTGAGGGAGGAACTTCTGTTGCAAGTCAGCAGGTATTAGAAGGTGATATGGCTGAAGAGCCATCTACCCCAACTAAGGAGGGTTTTACGTTTGATGGTTGGTGCATGCATGATGAGAACGGCAATTTTTATTGTGATTGGGATTTCGCAATAAATGGTATCTATACCGACATTGACTTATATGCAAAGTGGGTTGCTGACCAATCAGTACAGTATACAATCAAAGTAGTTGATGTATATTACGATGAAGAAGGTCAGGAGTTAGGTACAGATGTCAGATGCGAAGATACTTACAATGCAGGTGCAGAATACACATATAATGCATTGGATAATGACTTCGAAGTTCTTAGTGATACTACTATTAATGGCTTGGCAGATGCTGATAAGACGTTGACATTTAAGTATTTGTATGAAGAGCCACAGATTATGTTGCTTAACTCTTACGATATCGATGAGTTTTCAGTAGCAAATTATAACGTCGTTCATTTACAGATAGTAGATGAGCAGCAGAATCCATTAGTAGGTGCAGTAGTAAATGGTCAGGTAACAGACTCAAACGGGGTAGTTGATATTGCTATTAACTATAATATGTCTGATTTTTCAGATTTCACAGAAACAAATTTTTATCCTGCTAATAGTGATGGAAGTCCTTGTATAGGTTATATAGGTGACTTAAGTACAGTTTATAATTTTATGCTTACCATAGAATATGAAGGGGTAACATTTTGTTATAATAATGCACAGTTTGGTGTATCAGGTTCCGCGTACTTCTACGAAGATAGAACAATAAGCATTGACCCAAGAATTAATTATTATTTATCAGTAGATAAAGCAACAGACAATAATAAAATTGCAAGATTTAAATCTCTTACTAGGTTAGATTCAAATCTTTCATCTACTTTGGAATTACAGGTTGGAGATTCTTATTACATCAATATTACAAATAAGTATATTGATGATGCAGGTAACACAATTTATCCAGATGAGACTGCAAGTCTAACATGGAAAAATTTTGAGACATGGACATCTAATTTTAATGCATTTGATGTATTGTACGATGATTATGTTTGTACTGATGCAACAATTAACAGTACATCTGGTTATGAAAATGGTCTATCGGGGTACGAAGATGTAATTAATAATGGTAAATGGAAAAATACTTATGATAGTGGAGTATCTGTTAGATATTTTGCTGATAAGCCTGCTACATACTCATATAGTGGCAAAGCTAATTATGAATACTCAAGACAAAATGTAGATATTACTGTAACATATACGTTTCATGAGTTTACACCAACTACAGTATATTACTATGCAATTTTTGATGAAGATGCAGCTAATGCACAGTACATTGGTTCAGCAGATTTTGAATGGTATAGTTATAAAGGTCATTGTCCTAATAGCAATTTGTCAGATGGAGACCCTAATAAATTTATTTATACACCTGTAAATATACCAGTTTATCCAGATTATAATTTTGATGGAAAATTTATTACAGGTTGGGAATACCATACAGAGAGTCCTCTTTTCAAATCAGTTGAAGATATGTTAGCAGATAGCTCATGGGCATATGATTGTGACGATGCAGTAAAAGTAGAGGCTTGGAGTACTGCAGGTGCTGAAGTATATCTTTATTATTGTTTTAGTCAGCAAAAAGTATCTGTAACGGTAAATGATAACTATAATGGGGTATCAAATGAGCGTGAAAGTACGACATATACAAGTGGCAATGTAAATTATGAACCATTATCTATAACAGATTTTGAACTGGAAAGTTATACAGTTACAGCAGATGGTGTCGATGTAACCAATGTTGTTGGTAATCCTTATGGTGATTATGGAGCAATATTATTTGATGCATCAGATTACAGTGATGTTACGATTACCTACAATTACAAGTCAACGAAACGTACAGTCACAGTAATAGATGAGTATTACATTTATGATTGGGTTGCAAATGAGATTGGATATAGCGAACTTGACCATTCAGATACTCGTACAATAGATACATATAGTAAAGGAGCATCATACTCATATGATAGCTTGTATCCAATTACCACAAATGACCATACTGATTGGGTTTTTCAAGGTGGAGATAATGTAAATTTGTCTACTGGTTATGCAACTGGGACTGTATCATCAGAGGATATAATAATAAGATATAGATATGCAAAATATGTATATGGAGCAAATGTTAATATCTATGATAGAATCGTTGCCCCATATGAAGATAGTTCTTTACCATTACATTCAAGAGATAGTTATGAAAAAGTAAGAACTAATGTACCGCATAATAATTATGCAGGAGATTTTCACTACATTTCAAATAATCGTTGTATTGGCGGAGAAGTTTATTTGGTAGCTGATGAGGATGGGCATAATTATGAACAACCAATTAAGTTATGTGATGCAGTAAAAACCTCTGATGGGGTATATGAAGTGAATTTTCACTTAAATGACGGTGAGGGAGTATGGGTATACTTTTATTATCAAGGAAACGGATATGGAAACGGAACAGATGCTTCAGACGACTGGGGAATGGATGTAACAGTTATTGATGATTATGTGGATTCGAATACAGTAACAAGAGAAGATGAGCATATAAGTGGCTATACAACAATGATGACAAGAAGGTCATATATGCCACAATCAGAAAAAAGTGGTTACAATTATAATAATAATTTGACTGTAGAAGCTACTCTTGAGGATGGTTCAACAGCAGTTATTGATAATTGGTTTGAGGAGGCAGATTCAACAACAGGATCAGTTAAGTTTGTTCCAGAGTATTTTGAGTCAGTGACAATTACTTATCAGTATGAGAAAGAGTCAACACCGACTCCAGACCCAACACCGACTCCAGAGCCAGACCCAACACCGACTCCAGAGCCAACACCGACTCCAGAGCCAACTCCAACTCCAGACCCACAGCCAGATGTTCAGCAGTTTACAATTACAGTATATGACCATTTTGGTGATTCAGTTGAGTTAAGAGAGCAGAAGACAGTAGATAATGGTACAGTTTATTCATATAGTGCTTTAGAAAGAGATGGTTGGAATTGTATCGGTGATACAAACTGTGACGGGGTAGTTAACAATGCAGATGTGATAATTGATTTTTATTATGAAGAGATAATTATTCCACCTGTACCAAAGCCTATTCCTACACCAAAGCCAGACCCAACACCAACTCCAGAGCCAGACCCGCAGTTAGTACCAGAACCAACATCTATACCGAGTTCAGAGTCAAAATCAGATGAGCCAGTGTTAGATGATGAGCCAAAGACGGGAGATACAGCATCAAGTGTTCCATTTATTCTTTCAGCTTTAGGTCTGATTGAAGCAGTTGTTTATAAAAAACGTAAGAAAAAATAGTAGTTTTTAAGGAGAGATAAGGTAGCAATATCTTATCTCTCTTTTTCTATGTATTTTTTGAGATGAAATATAGTAGATGTAAAAATTTTTGGCAAATGGGGGTATCGAACATGAAAAAAGAGAATATATTTATAATTCTTGGAGTTATGGCAGTTTTAGTGACAGGTATTAATTGTTTGAATAATGTAAACGAAAGTATCCAAGCAGAGCAGTTATATAACAGCCTTGCAACTCAAACATATCATTTGACAAGTGATGTTTTTGCCTTAGATGATGTACATAATACTCTGTATTTAGGTGCAACAAATCGTGTACTGGATAAGGATATGAAGAAATGTAAGCCCATTTCTTCAGCAAATAGGGTATCTACTGAGGAGAAAACTCTAGTTGTTTTAGATGAGTATGAGGATTTATATGCACAGAATAATGATTTAGCAGGATGGATTTCAGATGGAGAGAAAATCAATTATCCTGTTATGAAATGTGCAGAGGATGAAAATTTTTACCTGCATAATGACTTTAACAAGCAGGAAAGTATGTATGGAGCACTTTACTTAAGCGAGGAAAGTGAAATTGGGCAGAGAGGTATCAATGTTATATATGGTCATCATATGAAAGATGGCTCGATGTTTGGCTCATTAAAGGAGTATTTGGATGCGGACTATTTAGAAGCAAATAAAATCATTGAAATAGATTCTCTTTATGAAAAGATGCAGTATGAGGTAGTAGCAGTGTTCAAATCGCAGATTTTTATGTCTGACGATGATGTGTTTAAGTATTACAGCTATAAAGGAGATATCAGTGAGGATAGATTCAATGATTATCTAAATGGGGTATCAGAGATTGCAGATTACTGCAATTTTGAAGATGTAAAGTATGGAGATAGCCTAATCGAGCTTGTAACATGCAATTATCATGTGAAGAATGGTAGATTAGTAGTTCTATGTAAGAAAATATAAGTATGTAGTAGTAGGATAATAACTTAGAAAGACATATATTTAAGAAATTTTTTGAGATAATTTATTACCAGTATAAACTCACAGGAATTTATGAGTGAAAGGTGGTTATTGAGATATGATGGAGACAAGAGTTTTAACATTTCAAAATGGTGTTCAGGTTAATCTTGCAGTAATTGATAGAAATGTTGCAGTAGTACAGACAGTGATGGGTGGCTTATATGGCGGAGTTGACTTTGGAATTAATGACCGTAGCAAGCTAATCAGGCTGGCAAGAGAAAATCTTGGAGCCTTTGGAGAGGTAATTGGAGAGATGTATTGTTATACAGATGATACAGTTGGTTTCACAGCTTACTTTGTTCCTGCCGGAGATAGCATGACAAATATGAAAGTGCTGTATCGAAATAGAGTAGTGTATGATTCAATAGTCAATGTTCCATTTACAAACTTAAAAGGGTTGCAGACAGAGGCACATAAAGTGGTAATGATAGTGAGTTAGATAAAAAGACTGGAGAGAAATCTTCAGTCTTTTCTTCTGTCTTGGGGTATCTGCTAGACAAATATTTTCCATTTGATATAATTAAAAGAAAACCAAGTGGGGTATTTATTATGACAGATGCAGAGATAATGAAATTTATAAGTATGATTCCTTGTAAGTATTCTAATAATGCTGAAGCAGCAGACAAAGAATTAGAGCCGCAGGATATTCAGAAGTTAAGTGAGATTTGCCATTTAATGCAGGATATTAATAGTATCTCTGCTGATTTTGATACAGCAGGAAAAGTAATTGCAGAGATATATGCTAAACATGATACATATGCTGTTCCAACTTTAATAAGAAAAGTAATGTATTTCTTAGTGTATCAGGCATATGATTTGCAAGATACAAAGAAGGAAAGAAAATATGGTAAGTTAAGATTATTGGCATATCAAAGGGAAATAATGGAGAGTGTCAATAAAGGATTTGTAGAGTTAGGAAAAGATAAGAAGTGGACTAATAAATTATGGAATAATGATAAATGGGGTATGAACCCATTAAAAGATTATTGTGATAATATTTTTGAAAATTTATTTAGTGAGTCCACCAGTACCACCGTTTATAATGTACCAGATGTTTGCATGGGGTATGCAGGTAAAAAGAATGGTGAGTATGGTTACATGATAAAGAGTTTAGTAGACCAGATAGATTATAGTGTATTTATTGATGCATTTGGTGGTTCAGGTGCAGCAACAATGAATATAGAACCACTGCAAGGATGCAGATATGTTATTAATGATTTTGATAGAGTCAATGTAAATTACTACAGAGTATTATCAACAAGATACACAGAATTTATTGAACAGATGCAGAATATAAAGGAACGTATAGAAAAATATGATGAGATGGTCGATGTTCCTGCTGAAGAAGATTGTGATACTTTTGATAATAAGGTTTGGTTAGCCTATAAAGAGGGCGAAAATAGACGTATAGTTGAAGCAATTCAGAAAGGTCAGCTTAAGCAAACTTATCAAGAAAATAAAAATGTTGGGGTATCACCAAAAGAGAATGTTGAGTTTAAAAGTATACAAGGTATCAATGTTAATGATTATGATTTTTTAGATGCTCAGGGTATTGATGATACAGAATTAGATAGTATTCCATGGGGAGTCCGGTGGTAGACCATTCGGGTAACATGTATGTAGGCTGCAATGAAGGAGCGTTACGCATCGATCTGGAACAGTTGAAAAAGACTGCTTATGCACCGAACATAGCCTTTACAAGTTTCAACATTCAGAAACGAGGAGGAATCTCAGTCAGAAACTCACTGGTAAACGATACGTTGACACTGGAACCCGATGAACGTAACATTACGGTTTCGTTTGCTGCACTCGATTTTACCAAGCCTGCTTATCTGGAATATGCTTATCGGATAAAGAATTTGAGTGATGAATGGACATATATCGGAAAGAATCGTTCGGTAAGCCTTGTAAATCTGTCGGCAGGAGATTTTGATCTGGAAGTGAAATCGAACAACAGCGACGGAGTATGGTCGGACAATATCAAGGTATTGCATATTCATGTGAAACCTACTTTCTGGGAAACAGGTTGGGCATGGGTCTTGTACGTTATCTTGTTTCTGCTGGCTCTGGCCCTGGTTTCGGGTATTGTAGTGTATATATGGGGGTTGCGTAAAAAAATCGGTTTCGAGAAACAGCTTACAAATATGAAACTCCGTTTCTTTACCGATATATCGCACGAACTACGTACTCCGCTTACGCTTATCGAAGGTCCGATTGAAGAAGTACTTGAACAGGAAAAGCTTTCACCCGAAGGACTGGAGAACATGCAGGTGGCCAAGCGTAATACAGAACGTATGCTTCAGCTTATCAATCAGCTGCTCGACTTCCGTAAGATCCAGAACAATAAGATGAAGCTTTATATAGAGCAGGTCGACATCGTATCTTTGGCCCACAAGGCATACTCCGATTTCGTAGGCATGGCACATCAGTCGGAGATAGATTTCCGTTTTGTCGCACCTCAGGAAGAAATCAAGATTTATACAGATGTAGATAAGGTAGAGAAGGTGGTGTTCAATCTGCTTTCGAATGCTTTCAAATATACTCCCAAGGGAAAATCTATTTCGCTTATCGTCGAGATGCAGGCGGATAATGTACTGATCCGGGTAAAAGATGAGGGAAAAGGCATCGATATCGGAAAGCTGAGCAAGCTGTTCGACCGTTTTGAAACACTTGGAAGCGAACGCTCGGCGGTTTCTACAGGAATAGGACTTTCGCTGGTACACAATCTGGTAGAGATGATGCACGGCAAGATTGAAGTTGATACGGCGTTGGGACAAGGAAGTACTTTTACTGTTTCATTGCCTTTGAGGGCTGAGGCTTATCGCAATGACCAGAATGTAGAGTTTATATTGGATGACGGCAGCCGGGATGTTTCTTCCGAAGTTCAGATGCCCGAAGAACTGGAAGATCAGAAGGATATAACGATATTGGTTGTAGAAGATAATGATGAGCTGCGTCACTTCATTGTTCATATCCTTCAGAAAGAATATCGTGTACTGGAGGCTCCTAACGGACGAATCGGACTGGAAAAAGTTCTGGCAGAAATGCCCGATGTAGTGGTTAGTGATGTCATGATGCCTGAAATGGATGGTATTGAACTGCTGAATGCTGTCAAGACAAATCATAATGTCTGCCATATTCCGGTTATTATCTTGTCGGCAAAGGCTTCGCTGGACGATCGTATAAAGGGACTGGAGTATGGTGCCGACGGATATATTACGAAGCCGTTCAGTTCTGCTTATTTACGTGCACGTCTGAAATCGGTATTGTTGCAGCGCACTCACCTGAAAGACTTCCTGCTGGCAGGACGTAGTCTGGACGAGGTGACCGTAACGGTAACTGAAGAAAAGCAGGAACACCGGCTGGAGGATCTGTCGCCTTCACTTCCGCAAATCACTCATTTTGATGAAGAGTTTATCAAGAATATCATACAGAGTGTAGAAGATAACCTGAATAATCCGGACTTTAAGATAGAGGATCTTGCCGACTCGATGGGAATGGGACGTTCGATGTTCTATCGGAAGATAAAATCGATTCTGAGTGTTTCACCGATTGACTTTGTGAAAGATATGCGTGTGAAACGTTCGGTGCAGTTACTGGAGTCGGGAGAATATACGGTATCGGAAGTTGCCTATATGTGTGGATTTTCTTCTCCCCAGTATTTCAGTCGTGTATTCAAGGCTGCAATGGGATGTACGCCTACGGAATATAAGGAAAATCATTCCACGAAATAATTACATTTCGTGGAATGGTTCTCCGTTTACAGTTACATTTTCATTTACTTCATTCATGTTCGTATCCTCCATTTTCTGTGCTGTTACTTACTTCTTTTTGCAAACTCC
>ENA-ORTS01002005-ORTS01002005.1-human-gut-metagenome-genome-assembly--contig:-NODE-2005-length-12821-cov-5.136770_pt1 | contig 12821 bp, 10 predicted proteins | sample MGYA00241911_ERZ509186 | MGnify/ENA primary metagenome ERZ509186 (study PRJEB26280, sample SAMEA2338852) | human gut metagenome | biome: human gut; feature: human-associated habitat; material: faeces...
TCTTTTCAAGAAACAATTATTTCCGACAGCTCAACTAATATAACACCGAAAGCAGTCCCTGTCAACAGTTAATTTCATAATTTGACAAACTTTTTATATTTTCACCCTAATCTCCACTAAATTCCCAACAGACATCCAGTCTATCTGACACCAAAATTCCAACCATCCTCCCCATCTATCCTTCCTATATCATGCAGCATCCATATACCATATATACACAACACCCCAGCTTTTCCGTCCCATTCATACTATATATAGAAAACTTTTCTATTCCGCCAAACTAACAAACCACCATTATCCTTCTCCCTCAGCCACCAGTCACAGCCAACAGCCAGCAGCCCCAAACAATTCTCTTCGGCGACATTTGCAGGGTCTTTAGAAAATCTTAGCCCGGGAAGATCAGCGTTATTCGCAGATCACTCACTGTCTGAGCCGCTTCGCGGCGAGTTTGAGTTATCTGCGAATGCTTTTAGCTGATCTTCCCGGGCTTAGTTTTTCTTAAGGCCCGAAACCGAGCCGAAGAGAATTGTTTGGGGCTGCGTCCCCCTTTAGCAGATTTTCCGGGGCTTAGCTTTTCTTAAGACCCGAAACCGAGCCAAAGAGAATTGTTTGAGCTTGCGTCCCTTTCATCTGGAATAAAACCCACTCTCAACCTCCACCGGAATCACCCTCTCCTCAATCCCCTCAATCTCAATAAACCTCTGTCTCCCCAACATCTCCACCATCTGCGCAAGCAGCTCCCTGCTCCCCTGCGCCTCCATCTCCACGCGGTCATCCCAGTTATTTCTCACCCAACCGGTAACCCCCAGAGAACTGGCAATATAACAGGCCCGATAGCGAAATCCAACTCCCTGCACTCTCCCCGAAAACCAATAATGCTTCCTTATCAGATTCTCTCTCATCTCCGAACCCTTCCCATCCTGAACATCATGCTTTTTCCAGACTCCCCGGCCTTTCTCATACTCCTCAGCAATCTCCTCACCTGTCTCAGAATCCTGCAGAAACGTTCTGTACTTCTTTCTCTTAAAACCAAATATACTCAACAGCAACCCTCTCTCATAGCTACTGTGCCGGCAACTTGATTTCCCGAACATTCTCACATCTTTCCTGCCAGCCTGTTTCAGGAATCACTCTGCCGCCACACTACAATCACACCCTGATCACAAATCCGTCTTTTCTCGCTTTCGCTTTCGGATATTCCCCGGAGCGATAACCAAGCACACAATGACCAATTCCAACATAAGACTCCGGCACACCCCACTCTGCCTTCAATGCCTTTCCTTCTTCAGAAGCAAACACCTCTCTTGCACGATGAATCCAGCAGGAATCAACCCCAAGGGCATGAGCAGCATTCATCAGATTTCCCATAACCAGACTTCCATTTTCCACACATGTAGGCATATTACTGTCTGCAAAGACCACAACAACTGTCGGTGCCCCATAGAACGGATCACTCTCAGTCCCCATCACATCCGCATTCATTTTAGAAAGCTTCGCAACAAGTTCCGGATTCTGTGTTACTACCATAAGTGTACCCTGTTGTCCCATTCCGCTTGGTGCGTATTCCCCTGCTTCAAGAATTTCATTCAACACTTCTTCCGGCACCAGATCTTCTTTATAACCACGTACACTTCTTCGCTCCAAAAGATTTTTTATTGTTTCATTCATGTCTCATATCCTCCTGTATTTATTTTCATCACTGTCAAAGCAACATTACTGTCCACCACGTTCTCAGCAACACAGTCAGGCAACAATATCTTCCTATATTATAGCACTACATCTACCAAAACTCACCTGTATTTCCCATAATTTTCAGGCAATTTTCCTTGCCCCTGCATCACAACTGGTCTATAATAAAGAACAGACTAACATGAGGTATAAACTATATGAACAAAAAAGAAATTTCTGAAATCAAGAAACAGTTCACTCCCGAGAACTGTTCTCTCACCCGCATCTGCGGATGTTACGTTGACGGAGAAAAGAATAAAAAAACCGAACTGAAAGAAGCATTTCTCTCTTTATCAGAAGAAGAAATGTTCAAATACTTTGAAATTTTCCGCAAATCCCTTTCCGGAACAATAGGAAAAAATCTGATGAACATGGAATTTCCTCTCGAGCAGGAAACTGAGGGTGGAACTCAACATTTTCTTATGAAACTGAGAGAAAGCAAACTGACCGATGATGCACTGGTAGAAAGTTTCTACGATAAGATCATTGAAAACTATGATTATCCCGAAAACTACTACATCATCCTGATCCATGGAGTATATGATATCCCCGGAAAGTCTTCCGACGGTGCAGAAATGTTTGATGCATCTGATGAGATTTATGAGCACATCATGTGCTGTATCTGTCCTGTAAAACTCTCTAAGGCAGGTCTTTGCTACAATGCCGAAACCAACAGCATCCAGGACCGTATCCGCGACTGGATCGTGGAACTTCCGGATGTTGCTTTCCTTTTCCCGCAGTTTAACGACCGCAGCACTGACATCCATGGCGTCCTTTATTATAGTAAAAATGCAAACGAGCTTCGGGATATTTTTATCGATGAACTGCTTGGATGTACAGCACCTCTTTCTGCAGGAGGACAGCGTGATTCCTTTAACGCACTGGTTGAAGATACTCTGGGCGACGACTGCAGATATGACACTGTATTAAGCATTCACGAGAAATTAAACGACCTGATCGAATCACAGAAGGATGAGCCGGAACCTGTAGTTCTGACCAAATCTGAGGTAAAACGCCTCTTTGAAGAATGCGGCGTAGAAGATGAAAAACTACAGTCATTTGATGAACAATACGAGATCACAGCCGGGGAAAAATCCTCTCTGGTTGCTTCCAACATCACCAATACAAAAAGATTCGAGATCAAAACCCCGGATGTTGTAGTCCACGTAGATCCTGAACGTGCCGATCTTGTGGAAACACGCGTAATTGACGGACGCAAGTGCCTTGTGATTCCAATGGAAGGCGAAGTTGAACTGAACGGAATCCGCGTACATACAGGAAATGAAAATCCTTCTGATGACGAATTTTATGACAATACAGATACTGAGACAGAGGAGACATCTGATGGAGAATAATCGTAAACTCTTATTTTTTGACATTGACAAAACCCTGTTAACCCCTTACCCATGGACAGTTCCGGACAGTGCGAAACAGGCTTTAAAAGAAGCCCGCTATAATGGTCATCTCCTTTTCATCAATTCCGGACGTACCTATACAATGATTCCGGAAATCATTAAAGAAATGGGATTCGACGGCTATGTATGCGGATGCGGCAGCCAGATTTATATGAATGAAGAGCTTTTGTTTTCCAGTTCTATTCCAAATCCGCTTTGCCGTAAAACAACAGAATTACTGCGGGAATGCAGAATTCCTGCGTTTTTTGAACGCCCGGATAAGATTTTATATGACAGCAATTCATGTGCTGTTCCTGAAACTGTTCAGAAGCTGAAAGCAGAAGTTATAGTAGAAGATCTGGCTCTCTACCCGCCCGAAACATACAACCATTTTACATTTGACAAGTTTCTGGCTTTTCCGTCTGCTGATTCTGATATGGAAACTTTCCGCAAATTTGCAGATGAACATTTTCTGTGTTTCATACATGAAGACAAGGCCTGGGAACTGACTCAGAAAAATCTCAGCAAAGCAACCGGAATCCGGTTTCTGGCAGACCGCCTTGGGGTTCCGGTCAAAGACACCTATGCATTCGGCGACAGCACGAACGATCTTCTTATGCTGCAGTTCGCCGGAAACAGCATCGCAATGGGCGACTCGGATCCCCTGATCCTGCCTCACTGCACTTACCAGACAACCAATATCGAAGATAACGGAATTGCCAATGCTTTGAAGCATTTCCATCTCATTTAGCAGAACATACAAAATAACGTATTATCATATCTCTATTTATCTGTGTTATTTTTGCATATTTAGGAGAATGATTTCGGATTTATTTAAACTCAAAAACAGCTATGTGAAAACACTCAGGTTTTCATCATAGCTGTTTTAATTTACAATACTCAATTCCTATCAGCAGGCTACTGACAGTTCGGATTTTCTTATTTAGCTGCTTCTGTCGGTGTTGCTTCCGGTGTTTCAGTAGTTTCTGCTGCTTCTTCCTCTGCCGCCGGAGTCTCTGTTGTCTCTGTATCCTCTGCTGCAGGTGTTTCTGTAACTTCCTCTGTTTCCGGTGTTGGAGTTGCCTCTTCTGTCACTTCAGGTGTCGGTGTTTCCGGAACCGGGGTAGGAGTCGGTGCCATGAAGGTATGTTTGTCAGTGATCTTAAGTGTCTTAAGGACTTTCTTAACCGCCTTTACATCTGCCTCATCCAGCCATTTAGCAGTTGTATCTGTAAAATAGGTACTTTCTTTGGAATTCTGAAGAGATTCTCGCTTGGAAGCTGTGGCATCTTCATCATTGATCTTGTCAAGTCTTACTACATAGTATCCTGTGTCAGTCTCAATAATATTGTCTGCAACTTCTCCGTCCTTCAGTCCTCTCAGAACCTTCAGAACCTCATCCGGATATGCCTCGCTGCCGGAATCTTCATCCTCGTCTTCGCTCTCTTTTGTTGTAAAATTACCCTGTACTGCAGAATAACTGTCATCTACACCTTTGGCAATCTCACTCATGTCTGCTGTAGGATCCTCTTTCATCTTATCCAGAATCTCCTGAGCCTGTTCTTTCTTAGTCTTTTTCTCCTCATCAGTTATATCATCACCGCTTGTAGAGATACTTACATAAGTGAAGGTTGTCTGATTCGCTTCATCATCAGAAACTGTGATCTTTCCTTCTGCTACAACCGGATCATACATCTTCTTCTGAATTGTCTGAAGCTCCAGAAGTGTTTTTACCTGATCTTCCGTTACCGCAAGTTCCTTAATTGTCTCTTCACTGTTTGCAGCCATAAACTGTGATGCTGCATCTGCGATCGCTGCTTCATCATCATCTGTAAGCTCTACGTTATAATCCGCAGCCTTCTCTTTGAGAATATACATCTTCTCAACAGACTCCAGACTGCTTGTCACTGCCTGATCACCATAAGTCTCATCTGAATCATCACCTGCTGTCTGATCCCAGATATTATCTGCACTTCCCATATAATTTAAATACATGGTTGTTGTCTGCTGTTGCTGTTCGCGGGCATAAAGACTTACAACTCCAAGCGGAATATCTGTTCCGTCAACAGTAGCCACTGTCTTTGTTCCATCTAATGTTTTACTTCCACAGCCGGAAAGCATACCAACTGACATCACACCTGCCAGTGTCACAACGGCTGTTCTCTTTACCATTTTTTTCATTTCTTCCTCCATATTATCAATCTGGTCTTTCTTCCATACCACTTTCCCAGAATGTACTGTTATTAGAGTATAAACTTTTTTCCTGCGAAGGGCAAGGCAAATCGAAAAATATGTAGTATATTTCACATATTTTCCGCCATGCTCTTAAGTTCCTCTGCAAATTCCGTCAATGCCAGGATCAGATTCCCCTGTGGTTCCAGGATAAATTTCGGTTCCTGCTCATTCTTAAACTGCAGACCTCTTCTGTATTTCTGCATAAGAGCCGGAAAGCCTTCTGTATTCAGCCTTGCTTTCTCATAAAGGGTAAACCGGACTGTTTTTCCAGTCTGCTTTATTTCCGTTACGTACCCCTGATGAGCAATCGCCTTTAACTTCGCAATCGCCAGAAGATTCAGCACTGCCTTTCCGGGTTCTCCGAAACGGTCCAGAAGTTCTTCCAGCATATCATCATAATCCTGTTGTGTCTCAATCCCCGCAATTCTTTTATAAATATCCAGCTTCTGAAATTCATTACTGATGTAGGAATCAGGAATATACGCATCAACATTCAGATCAACCGATGTCTCGAAATCCTCCATTGTATGAATACCCTTCGCCTCTTTCACTGCTTCATTGAGCATCTTACAATAAAGATCATATCCAACCGCATTCATATGTCCATGTTGCTGCGCACCCAGCAGATTTCCGGCACCTCGAAGTTCCAGATCTCTCATTGCAATCTTAAATCCGCTTCCCAGATCCGTATACTCGCGGATCGCAGCCAGACGCTTCTCAGCCGTCTCCTTCAGCATCACATTCTTTCTGTACATCAGAAACGCATAGGCAGTTCTGTTGGAACGCCCGATCCTTCCCCGAAGCTGATAAAGCTGAGAAAGCCCGTATCTGTCTGAATCATGGATAATCATAGTATTTACATTGGAAATATCCAGCCCTGTCTCAATGATCGTGGTGGAAACCAGCACATCAATATCCCCGTTTACAAAGGAATACATCACATTCTCCAGTTCCCTCTCACTCATCTGGCCATGAGCAAAATCCACCCTTGCGTCCGGCACCAGCTTCGCAATACGCAGGGCAACATCTGCAATATCCGTCACTCGATTATAAACATAATAAACCTGTCCGCCTCTGCGCAATTCCCTGTTGATAGCCTCTCGGACCGTCTCTTCATCATATTCCATAACATATGTCTGGATCGGCATTCTGTCCATAGGAGGCTCCTCCAGGACACTCATATCCCGGATTCCGATCAGGCTCATATGAAGAGTACGGGGAATGGGCGTTGCAGTCAGTGTAAGGACATCCACATCCTTCTTTAACTGCTTGATTTTTTCCTTATGCGTAACTCCAAACCGCTGTTCCTCATCAACGATCAACAGGCCAAGATTTTTGAACTGTACGTCTTTGGAAAGGATTCTGTGCGTTCCAATGATCACATCCACCTGACCTTTTTTCAGATCTTCGATTGCCTTCTTCTGTTGTGCCGGAGTCCGGAATCTGCACAACAGTTCCACACGTACCGGAAATTCCTTCATCCTCTGCACAAAGGTATTATAAATCTGCTGCGCAAGGATCGTTGTAGGTGCAAGATAAGCTACCTGTCTGCTCTCCTGTACTTCCTTAAATGCGGCACGCAGCGCCACTTCTGTTTTGCCGTATCCCACATCCCCACAGATAAGCCGGTCCATAATCCTGGTACTCTCCATATCACGTTTGGCATCCTCAATAGCACTGAGCTGATCCTCTGTCTCTTCATAAGGAAACATTTCTTCAAATTCTCTCTGCCATACAGTATCAGGACCACAGACATATCCTTCCTTTTCCTGACGCACTGCATAAAGCTCTACCAGTTCTTTTGCAATATTTTTAACTGCCCCACGAACCTTGCTCTTTGTTTTATTCCACTCCTGAGTACCAAGTTTGTTCAGCTTCGGAGCCTTTGAAGCATCTGCCCCTGAATATTTCTGCAGACAGTCAAGCTGAGTAGCAGGAATATAGAGATTGCTTCCGCCTCTGTATTCAATTTTAATATAATCTTTAACGATCCTGTCTACTTCAACTTTTTCAATTCCTCGGTAAATACCAAGACCATGCTTTTCATGGACAACAAAATCGCCGATAGAAAGCTCCGCAAAATCCTGAATACGGCTTCCACTGTAATTTTTTTTCTTCTTTTTTTTCTGTTCCTGTCCAAAAATGTCAGATTCTGTCATTACCGCAAACTTGATCAACGGGTATTCAAAGCCCTTCTTTGCATGGCCATAAACCACCATGATCTCGCCCGGACAGATCTCCCTGTCATAATCTTGTCCATAAAAGGCTGCCAGTCCCTCTTCCTGAAGATCCTTTGCCAGCCTCTCGGCCCTTGTGCGGGAACCGGAAAGCAACGCGATCCTGTATCCCTGTTTCTTATACTGATGAAGATCTTTTACCAGAAGTTCAAAACTGTTGTTATAAGCGCTGATTGATTTTACCTCCAGGTAAAATTTCTCCCGCACTTTCCAGCCTGCCTGTTTCGGTTCCAGCGCACATACAGAAATACAGTTGCGTTTATTCAGTTCTTTTTGAAGCTGTTCAAAAGAACAAAGCCAGTTTTCCGGCAGATTCCGGCTGCCTTTTTCCTCTCTGTGCATACGGCTCTGTCTGTACTCTTCTTCTACAGCCCCGCCTTTCTCAGTCAGTCGGTTTGGTTCATCCAGAAAGATTATGGTTCTTTCCTCCGGAAAATAATCTAGGAAGGAAACCATATCCTTGTCCCCTATATGCTCCACAGCCGGATAGATCGTAAGTTCTTCCAGATTTTCCAGAGAACGCTGACTCTCCGGATCAAAACTCCGGATAGAATCAATCTCATCTCCCCAAAGCTCGATTCTCCATGGATTTTCCTCAGTGAGACAGTAAATATCCACAATACCGCCACGCACAGAGAACTGCCCCGGCATTTCCACCTGTCCTACCCGCTCGTAACCTAAAGCCACCAGCTGGTTCTTCAGCTGTTCTGTGTCTACGGTGCTGTCACTTTCGTAATGAATCAGCTGTTCTTTTATCTTTCCCAGAGATTCCAGAAAATCCATACATCCGTCAATACTTGTAACAACTGTCAGTTCTTTCTCTTCCAGTAACGCCTTAATGACCTTCATCCTCTGACGTATCAGCAGATTTCCATGGATATCTGCCTGAAAGAACAGAAGATCTTTCGCAGGATAAGAATACACTTTTCTGTCATAAAATCTGTAATCTTCATAAATTTCTCTGGCGCGGCGTTCGTCCTCCGCCAGGATCAGACGATAAGGCGCAATCCCGGAAAGTCCGTACATCAGATGAGATTTCTGCGATTCCATACACCCCGAAACCTGCAGGATTCCCTTATTCGTTTTGCTTTTTTCTTTAATCTGTTCAAACTCTGCAAGCCCCTGCAGAGGTGTTAAAAATGCTTTCATCTTCACCCCTCATGATCCTTCGACGTAATAAAAGCGGCTTCTGTTTCCAGTTACCGCTTTCTATACCTTTTGCTGAACAATCATCTATTTCCTGTCTGCTTATTTCTGTACAGGTACTTTTCTGTTATATTCGTTCATGGCTGCATCTGTACCCTGTGAGATTATGATATCCACAGCCTTTGCCGCCTTTGCTATTGCTTCATCCACAAGTTTCCTGTCTTCTGTGGAAAATCTGCCAAGTACATGATCTGCCAGATCCCATCCCTTCGGCTTTGCACCAACTCCTACTTTAATACGGAGAAATTTCTCTGTGCCAAGCTGGCGGATAATATCTTTGATCCCGTTATGTCCACCCGCACTTCCCTGCTTGCGGATGCGAAGCTGCCCGGGTTCCAGATCAATATCATCATAAATAACAATAAGCTCTGATTCCGGATCAATTTTAAAATAATTCGCCATCTCACGAACAGGACCGCCACTCAGGTTCATAAAAGAAAGCGGCTTCATAAGAATCACTTTCTCTCCGCCGATCATGGTTTTACCGTACATGGCATTAAATTTCACACCACCCTGAGGGACATTGTAATCCTCTACCAGACGGTCAACGGTATCAAATCCCATATTATGGCGTGTCGCTTCATACTGCCTTCCGGGATTTCCCAAACCTACGATCAAGTACATTCAAATTTCCTCGCTTAATTAAAGTAAACCATTTCATCTGCCAGCGGCTCGCATGGAGTTACATTCTCTGCATAGAGCACGATTCCCTCGCCCTGGTATTCTGAACGGTTCTCAAACGCAACCTTGGCAGTTACCTCTACCCATTCGCCTGGCTTCAGCTTCGGCGCATAAGCACTCTTGCAGATATAGCCAAGGAAAGAAGTGTCATCTGCACAGCAGGTCATAGCAGTACGTCCTGGAATAAAGAACTTGCTTCCCATTCCTCTCGGGCGTCTTGCACGGGCCTTGAAGCGCAGTGTTTTACCAACGTAACGATCTGGATGATCCATGGCATCCACAAACCAGATACCGTAATCTTCCGGCGGAATATCCACGATATCTGCATCCAGGTCAAATGGCATCTGATCTGCGAAGATATCTGTCATCTCCCCTTCTTCATCCTCAAAAATAACCTCGGCACTTGGGTTTACCACTTTAATGCTTCTGCGGAAATTGGAAAGAGGATATTCCATCTTGCTGCGGTTGAACACTACCATATCCGCATTGCGGACCATATCCATGAAAAGGGATTTCATGTTCTGCATGTAAACCTGAAATGTGCTTGCATCCACACAGGTGATGTGCTGCTCAATGCCCCAGCCCTGGGGAAGGCGCATTTCCTCAAATTTGCTTACCAGCCACATTCCATTGTATTCCATAACCACACGCTCCGGCTGGTGGATAATATCAAGAGCCTGGAGACGCTCCGGTGTAAACTCTTCTTCCTTCTCAATAACCTCTATGACAACATTGTCCTTTGCAAGGGCATCCTCATCATATTCTTCCTCACCCTCTTCGCAGAGAATAAGAAGTGTTTTGCCCTCTGTGCGAAAATAATCCTGCTGCAGGGTAAAGCTCAGGAAAGAGGTCTTGCCGCTTTCCAGGAATCCGGTTATGAGATAAATCGGTACTGTAATTTCATCCATGTTACAGAAACCTCCCTGTATTTTTTACTGTCATTATGCTACGCCGAAAAGTTCAGCCAGCTTGTCTTCCTTCAGTTTGGAACCGATCACGCAGAGACGTCCTGTGTACTCCGGTGATCCCTCACGGATCTCAGTTTCTTCCGGAACCATATCAAAGTAGATCCAGGTTCCATCCTCTGCCGGAAGCATTCCCTTTGCACGGAGAATTACGCCATATTCCTCTGAAGCGGAAAGGCTTTCAAGCATCTTCTCAAGACCTTCTCGTGTGAATTTCTTGATTGTCTCACGTCCCCAGCTTGTGAATACTTCGTCTGCGTGATGATGGTGATGATCATGATGATGTCCGCAGCCGCACTCCTCATCGTGATCGTGGTGATGATGGTGCTCATGCTCTTCCTTCAGAAGTTCATCTGCCAGGGAAACCGGATGCTCCATAACCTCAAGGATCTTCTTGCCGTCCAGCTTCTCAATTGGAGTAGTGATGATAGCAGCCTTCTCATTGATGGAACGAAGAAGCTCCATAGACTCCATAGCTTTCTTCTCATCTACAATATCGGTACGGCTCATGATAATAGCGCCGGCATACTGTACCTGGTTGTCAAAGAACTCGCCGAAGTTTCTCATATACATTTTGCATTTCTTGGCATCAACAACTGTAGTGTAGCTGTTCAGCTGAATATCAACATCCTCTTCCACACCCTGTACAGCCTTGATAACGTCGGAAAGCTTACCAACGCCTGATGGCTCGATCAGGATACGGTCCGGATGATATTTCTCTACAACTTCCTTCAGAGAAGCACCGAAATCACCTACCAGAGAGCAGCAGATACATCCGGAATTCATCTCACGAATCTCAATACCTGCATCCTTCAGGAAACCGCCGTCAATACCAATCTCACCAAACTCATTCTCGATCAGTACTACCTGCTCGCCTTCAAAAGCCTCTTTCAGAAGCTTCTTGATCAGTGTTGTTTTACCGGCTCCAAGGAAACCGGAGATAATGTCAATCTTTACCATTTTGTATTTCCCCTTTCTATTCTACGGGGCACCAGATTCGCATCTTCAGAATTTTTTTTCAAAAAATTCCAAGAATGCTTTATTCGGCACCGGGATTTTCGCATAACATGTTTTGACCAGGAAGCATAAATACCCCCTGGTTCTTTGCCTCTTGGCAGGGCTAGAGCATGTTTGAAAAAGGCCCTAGTTTGCCCTACCTGTCAGAAAAGGGGACATGACAATGTCACATCCCCCCTGATATATTATCCCAAATTCACAGATTTATGCAGATCAGCCGTTGATCATGAAGTGCATAAGCTTATCAATGTCTTCTTTCTCATATGCAACGATCTCAAGCTCCGGAATCTCACCGTTGGAGAAGATGTTTGCAAGAGATACATACTGTGATAATTTAGATTTCAGGTTCAGTCTGTCTCCTTCGCCAGTTACCAGCTCTACTTTACCTGCACAGCTGTCTACTACACTAAAAAATTTCTCAATGTCTTTAATATTAGATACCTTCATGTCAATATTCTCCTTTCAACATGTAACACTTTTTTCCATTTCTTTTCGTCGGGCTCATTATAGCGCAACTTTTCCCAAATTTCAACAGATTTTTGGGCTTGTGAGAAAAATCCCCAACAGTCACAAACAAAGCCTGATTTTGCCCGGTTCTTTAGGCATTTTTATTACGGATTCTCTGATTACAGAATGTTTTAATACTGGAAGATCGCCACTCCGTAAGCTGGAAGGGGATATGCAAAGGAAAACGGACGGTTGTCGCATTCCTGTTTCTCTGCCTTAAATACCTTCTTCGCTGTCATGCCGTTCTCATCCAGAAGCTGCGTGTACTGTTTCTTCTTGGGAACGCCAACCCGGTAGTCCGGACGGTCCATAGGGGTGAAGTTGCAGATCACCAGAAGATTATTTCTTCCTGTAGGAGACTTCCTTACAAAGCTGTAGATGCTTCTGTCCCCGTCATCTGCATTGATCCACTCGAATCCGGAAGGATCTGTATCCATTCCGTAAAGTGCCGGATACTTGCGGTACATCTTCAGAAGAGCCTTCACGAAATCCTTCAGGTCGCGATGCTTCTCTTCTCCCAGAAGGAACCAGTCAAGTTCTCTCTCCTCGCTCCACTCTCTGAGCTGTCCGAAATCCTGTCCCATAAACAGAAGCTTCTTACCCGGATGCCCGAACATAAAAGTATATCCGGCCTTCAGGTTCTTGAATTTATCATCCAGCTCTCCTGGCATCTTCTCCAGCATAGAACACTTCAGATGTACCACCTCATCATGTGACAGTACCAGAATATATTTCTCACTCTCATTATAGCTCATCGCAAATGTCATCTTGTGATGATTATCCCGTCGAAAGTAAGGATCCAGCTTCATGTAATCCAAAAAATCATGCATCCAGCCCATGTTCCACTTATA
>ENA-ORTS01002015-ORTS01002015.1-human-gut-metagenome-genome-assembly--contig:-NODE-2015-length-12768-cov-2.191458_pt1 | contig 12768 bp, 19 predicted proteins | sample MGYA00241911_ERZ509186 | MGnify/ENA primary metagenome ERZ509186 (study PRJEB26280, sample SAMEA2338852) | human gut metagenome | biome: human gut; feature: human-associated habitat; material: faeces...
CGGTATACGGATAAAATTCAAGCAAAAAGGACGACTAGTGCACGGCTTTGACGATAAAGTCCGGCAGTTCCGCCAAAGCGGAAGCCCCCGCCGCTCCTTTGTGGCCGCCGCCGCCGAAACGGGCCGCAATTTTGGAAACGTCCACCTCTTTTTTCGCGGAATAAAAAGAAAGGTTCCAACGGCGTTTTTTGTTCATGTAAAAATTGATCATTACGTCATAGTCTTTGATGCCGTCCAGCGTGTCAAAAAAAGACGAACGCCCCTGCGGCATGTTTGCGCAAATGCATTTCAACCCGTCGATTTCGGTTTCAAAAGCCATGCTGCGCACCAGATGATAATTGCGCGCGTTGATCCAGGCCAGAATGCGCTTTCCTTCCCCGATCATTTTTTCCGTATCGAGCCGGCCGGCAAAAGTTCCGCCCAGACCGGATCATCCGGCCGGTTCTGCCCGAGCGACTGCATGGCGTATTCAAACGGCTGCACCCGCGGATCGCTCAGATCAAAAATGTCATGTTTGGCCAGCAGACTGACGCCGAGCGGCACCGGCCGGCCGGGATAATAGTATTCCCACGACAGTTCGATCGCCGCGGTGCCGGTCCGGCGCAGCCCCTTGATCGGCTCCGCACCGGCTTTCAGCGCTTTTTCATATTCCTCGATTACCGAAGCATGATGGTCAATCCAGGTAAAATCCTTCCGTTTGCTCAACTCGAACATATAGTCGACCGGCAGCGCAAAATCGCAGACCACCACCATCTCATGCCGTTCGATTTCGTCATAGGGAATTTCCATGTCATGATTCAGTCCCAGCAGCTTGATTTCCGGATACACGCTTTTGACGACGGCGCCGGAACCTTTTCCGTCATGGTCGGCAATATGGTATATACACAGCATTTTCTTCTCCTCTTACTAAAAAAACAGTGTCATTCCGTCAAACGCCGGTTCGACTTTTTCCGGCGTCATCCGGCGGATCCGCTCATAATCGCATTCGATCGCCATATGGTTGATCACCGCCCGCTCGGGCTTAATCCGCTCAACATCCCGCATGATTTCTGCAAAACCGGCATGATATCTGCCGCCCTCAACCGTGGTTAACGGCACCACCATCAGCTTTACCGGCTGCCGGATATGGGAGAAAGCTTCCTCTTCAATCTCCCGGTAGTCCGCGATATAAACCACTTCTCCGTCGTTAAAAACATACCCCGTCGTCGGCATGTTGTGTCCGAGCAGCCGGATCGGCGTCACTTTCAGCTCATTAATCATAAACGGCCGGTAATGTTCGATCCGGTTGGCTATCAAACTCGGCCGGCTGCTGACGTTGTTGGCATGTCCGCGGGTTGCCAGCAGATAAGGAAAACGTTCTTCCACTTCCCGCACGGTTTCGTCGGCGGCAAAAAAATCAAGGCTCTTTTGTTCCGCCCGGTTGATTTCCCTCAGCTCGTCGATGCCGTGCAGATGGTCGGCATGCGCATGCGTATAGACAATACCGTCCAGCCGGCGGATGCCGCCGTTTAAGAGCTGCAACCGGAGATCGGGAGAAGTGTCGATCAAAATCCGCGTATTGCCGTATTCCAGACAGGAGGTCGTGCGGCTGCGGCGGTTTTTCTCATTGGCGGGATCACACGCCCCCCAGCCGCCGGCAATTGAAGGCACGCCCGGCGCAGCGCCGCTGCCGAGGATCGTCAGTTTATACGTCAAAATTCATACCTCCCCTTGTCGCTTGCCTTGCGAAACAGCCGGTAAAAGTTTTCCGACGTGATTTTGGCGATTTCCTCAAACGAAACGTCTTTAACCTGTGCCAGTTTCTCCGCCACATAGCGGACATTGGCCGGTTCGTTGCGGTGACCGCGGAGCGGCACCGGCGCCAGAAACGGGGAATCCGTTTCCACCAGCAGACGGTCAAGCGGCAAATCGGCAAAAATCTCCCGCAGTTCGCCGCTTTTGTTAAAAGTGATAATTCCCGAAGCGGAACGTAAAAGCCGATTGAGAGGGCAAATTCCGCCAGCCGCCGGGAACCGGAAAAACAATGAATCTCTCCGGCAAAAGGCTTTTCTTTATAATATTCCGAAAGCATTCCGATCGTATCGTCGTCGGCGTCACGGGTATGGATAATGAGAGGCAGCCCGGTTTCCTGCGCGGCCCGGATATGCTCGGCAAACACTTTGCGCTGGTTTTCCTTCCCGCTGTAATCGTAGTAATAATCCAAACCGCATTCGCCGATGGCAACGATTTTCTTGTGTCTGCTTTTCTCCGCCAGCTCGGCCGCCGACACCTCGGGAAACTCGTCGGCGTTGTGCGGATGAACCCCGACCGCGGTATAGACAAAAGGATATTTTTCCGACAGTTTCAACTGCTCGTCCAGAGTGTCTATGCAGTTGCCGGCGTTCAGTGCCGCGGTAATGCCGTTTTCCTTCATCCGCAGGATAATTTCATCCATATCCTCTTCAAAATCGTTATAATCCAAATGGCAGTGGCTGTCGACTAACATCTTCTTTCCTTACAGTTACATTACTTTGCACAAATTGCCGATAATATTGATCAGCGCTTCTTTCTTGTCCATGTTCAGACTGTCCGTCTGCCGCAGCACCCGGACGGCGTTTTCCCACGCGCGTGCGGTTTCCTCAATGTCGCGGGAAAAAAGGATATGATCGGAACAATATTTCAACACCAGTTCCGAAGCCAGCTCAAAGCTTTCCTCCGACCCGACCGCGGCGTCGACCCAGTCCAGCAGATCCTGCAGACGAAAACGGCTGCCGGCGCCGATAATCGCGCTCAGACCGCGATAACGCTCCAATGCGCCGCAATCAGCATAATTTAAGGCTTTGCCGATGCTGCCGGAAGCAATTTCCGTTATCCCTTTTACGGCCGCTTCGTCAAGTTCCGGCCGGTAACGGCGAAGCAGGCTGGCCACCGCGTTGTCCGACAGCGGCTTCAGCACCAGTTTGGTACAGCGCGAACGGATCGTCGGCAGCAGCTGTCCGACATTGTGGCTGATCAGCAGCAAAATGCTTTTTGCCGGCGGTTCTTCCAGAATTTTCAAAAGCGCGTTGGCGCTGGCCGGATTCATATCGTCAATGCTGTCGATGATCACCGCCCGCCAGCCGTCGCCGGAAGACTTTTTGGCCAGAAATTCGTTGATTCCCCGCACGTCGTCAATCCTGATAAAAGCCGATTTCTTCAGCCCTTTCAGTTCGCTCTCGTCAAGCGCCGCGCCGTCTTTGATCGCTTTCAACACTTTTTTGCGGTCGGTTTCGATAAAATCGCGTTCAATGACTTTGAAATCGGGATGAGAACCGGAAGAAACCAAGCGGTTTGCGGGACTGTCCGGATCCGTCGCCAGCGAAGACGCGGGTGAAAAGCTCCGCCGCCGTTCGTCAAGCAGAAAACGGGCAAACCGGTATGCCAGCGTCGCCTTGCCGATTCCCTTAACTCCGGAAATCAGCCACGAATTATGCAATTTGTTGGAATTATAGGCGCCAAGAAGCGCTTTTTCCGCCTCTTCCTGACCCAGAAGGAAAAAATTGTTTTTAGGAGTAATCTGTTCACCGTCGGGCATTATTTGTGCATTAACCTTTCTTCCGTGATTTTGACAATTTCCCGGTGCAGCTCGTCCACGCTTTTGTCGGCGTCAAGCACCGCATAACGCGGCGCGCTTTCGGCAATCTCAAGGAACCCGCGGCGCAAATTTTCGTGAAAGGCCAATTCCCTGCTCTCAAAGCGAATTTCCTGTTCCGCCGCCGAACCGTTACGTTTAAGCGAACGCGCCAGTCCTTTTTGCGGATCAATGTCAAGAATGACCGTCAGATCCGGATGAAAATCACCCACCGTCATCGCATAAAGCTGTTCCAGAGTTTCCTTCGGCACCCGCTTGTCATAACCGTAATACTGGTAAGCCATGGTTGAATCGGCAAACCGGTCGCTGATCACCCACCGCCCCTCGTTTAAGGCCGGCAACACCTTGCTTTGCATATGAACCCGCCGGTCGGCATAATACAACAGCGCTTCCGCCACCGCGTCCATCTTATCCTTGTCGCCGGTACACAATATCCTGCGCAGTTCGCTTCCCACCTCGGTACCGCCCGGCTCCTTGGTGGCCAGCACGTCAATTCCGCGGGCCTGCAAATAATCCGTCAGCAGTCTGATCTGGGTGGTCTTGCCGGCGCCTTCGCCGCCTTCAAAGGTTATGAAACGCCCTTTGCGCATCTTACTCGGCCCCGAACAAAAGATATTTGACGTTACTCAGTATCCGTCCCCAGAAACCGAGTTTGCGTATGCTGTGGTCGGCATAAAGCGGCACCGTTTTGACCTCGCCGCCGGGAATTTCGATTTTCACTTCGCCGAGCTTGTCGCCCTGCGCCACCGGCGCTTTTACCGGCTTTTCGTAAACCGCCGTCAGCTTGACGTCGCGCGCCTTGCTGCGGGCAATCGTCATTATCACGTCCTCATCAACCGCAAGGTCAATCGACTTTTCCTCTCCCATGTAAACGGGAACCGACACAATTCGCTGAAACTGTTTAAAAACCTTGTAGTTGTTAAATTCTCGGAACCCCCAGTTCATCAGCTTTTCGGCCTCTTCCGAACGCTCTTTGTTGCTTTTAAGCCCCGTCATCCCCCCGATCAGCCGGCGGTCGCCGCGTTTGACCGAAGCCGTCAGGCAGAATCCCGCTTCCGCCGTATGTCCGGTTTTCAGACCGTCGGCATCGGGCATTGAATAAAGCAGCGGATTGCGGTTGCCCTGCAAAATATTGTTGTAAGTAAAGCTTTTCTGCGAAAAGACGGAATAATATTCGGGAAAGTCGCGGATCAGCGCCTGCGCCAGCCTGGCCAGGTCTTCCGCCGACATCCGGTGATCCGGATGCGGCAGTCCGGTCGAATTGACGAAATGCGAATTTTTCAGTCCCAGTTCTTTGGCTTTGGCATTCATCAGCTCGGCAAAATCCTCCTCCGAACCGGCAATGTTTTCGGCCGCCACGATACAGGCGTCGTTGCCCGACTGAATGATGATTCCCTTGATCAGGTTTTCAACCGTCACCTTGCTGCCGATCGGCAGAAACATGGTCGAGCTGCCGCTGGCCGCACCGCCCGTCCGCCACGCGTTTTCGCTGACGGAAAAAACGTCTTCGAGCGACAGCGTGCCGTCTTTCAGTTTGCTGAAAAGTACGTAAACGGTCATCAGTTTGCTCATCGAGGCCGGCGCCACCGGAACGAAAGCGTTCTCGGCAAAAAGATATTCGCCGGTGTCATAATCCATCAAAATCACGTTTTTGGCTTTGGTTTCGAGCGCCGCCGCCGGGCTTGCCAGCATTGCGCTTAAAACGGCGGCAGACAGCCATTTGGGATAAGTCTTCATTGCAATTCCTCTAATTTTCTACAACATGTGCGGCAGGAATGCCGAAATTTCTGATTTTGGCCTGAGTTACCAGAGCCTCTTCATGATAATCATACGGCCCGACCCGTACGCGGTAAAACATGCGGCCGTTCACCTCGGCTTTCAGGACATGCGGCGAACCGAAATCCGCAAGCCGCGACGCCAGTCGTTCGGCCGCCCCGTAATTGGAAAAAGCGCCGGCCTGGACATAATAACCGTCGGGCAAAGAGGTCTTGGCATCGTCGTCAAATTCACCGTAAGATGACGGTGCCGCCGGCGCAATCGCCGGCGCGGCCGCCAGCGGCGCCACGTCTTCGCCGATCTCGCCTTTAACGACCCTTGTCGTCGGCGCGGCGGAAATTTCCGGCGACAAGGCTTCTCCCGTCAACGCCGCCTTCAGATTTTTGCTTTCCTTTTCCAACACTTCCACCCTGACCTTTGCCGTTCCCTTCTCCAAAAAGCCGAGCAGCTGCGCCACCTTTTTGGAAACGTCGACAATCCGGTTGCGCGCGTATGGACCGCGGTCGTTGACCCGTACCACCAGCGAACGTCCGTTTTCAAGGTTGGTGATTTTGACGATTGAGGGCAGCGGCAGCGTCCGGTGGGCGGCCGTCAGGCTGTGCATGTTGTATTTTTCGCCGTTGGCGGTACGCTTGGCATGAAAATCCGGCCCGTACCACGAAGCGATGCCCACTTCCGAATAGGAATAATCCTCTTTAGGATAATACCAGCGGCCGAGAATTTTATACGGATTGCCGACTTTGTACACTCCGCCCTGGCTTTTGATGGCCGATGCCTGTTTCTGCGGCGGATCGGTCACCTCCGGCGAAGCCGTTTCGCATCCGCTGAGCAAAACGCATATTCCCGCGCAAAAAGCGAATATTTTCAGCTTGTTCAAGTTCATTTTGGTTCCTCAATCAACATTGCGGCACATTTTATACTATTTTTTTTCACTCGTAAAGCAGATATTTTAAAACTCCGCCGGAACCTTTTGGACAAAACACAATGATTGACAAAAAAGATGTGTTGATCTATAATGCAAAGAAAATTACCGTTTATTTCGGAGGAAACTAAAAATGACCGACAAAAAAACGAAAGGTTGGAAAAACGCCGCACTCGGCGCAATGGTTTTTCTGACCGGATTATCGTCTTCTCTCAACGCCGCCGCGCAAAAAACGACCGAACGGGATCCTCAAAAGGATAAAACAGAAATCCTGCATTCCCCGCAATCCGCGGAAGACGCCTACTGGGAAAAATACTACAACGGCGAAGGCACGTTTGCAAAAGTATATTCCGCAGGGGAAGAACCGGGACCGGCCGTGCGCTTTTCCTCCAAGGAACTGGCCCGGGCGCTGGTCGGCGCCGATTTAAGCGAAGAACAGCAGAAGGTTTTCGTCAAAGCCTATGCCAACAGCATCAACGACGACATGGAAATTACTCCTGAAGCCCTGCGGATCGTAATGGAACGCGCCCGTTTCAGCAAAGATCAGGCCTTAAAATTCAAAAATGCCCTGTTTGCCGAACGGGAAAATCCGGAAAAGACGGAAGACCAATATAAGGATTTGGAATATCACCGGGCAACCGCCGACAATGCAAACGTCCGTTATGCTTTCGCTCCAAACGGCAGAGTGCTGATCGACGGCAGTATATCGCTCGACACCAACCGGCTTTTGCCGGAAGTGCAAAAACTGCCCAACGGCAATTACAGATGCGGCACCGCGGTCAGCGCAAACATGAGCTTTGCCAGAAGCATTGAAGCCCTGCGCATTCGTCAGACGGCAATGCAGCAGCTCGTCTATCAGGATTTGAACCGGCGCCTGAGTGAAGGAGAAAATCTCGGACAGGCCGAACGCAATTTCATGGCGGCCCATCCCGCCGCCATGAAAAAATACGGACTTGCCGTCGACCGAAACGGAAAGCTGCAAAGGCAGGACGGCGGCCAAATTGCCCGACAGATTGCCAAACGGGGCGGACGAATTTAACTTGCCGGAACCTCACGTTATCCCGACGCAAAAAGCGCCCCCGCACGGGCGCTTTTTAATTTTAACGTTTCCATGTTCCGCAATCCGTATTCGTTTTCATTCCGGCATGCCTTGCAAATTCATTCTGACATACCTCGCAAAACGCCTGATTCCGCATATCCCGCCTTGCAGAAAAAGTCAGAATAAAAAAGAGGGGAAATTCCCCTCAAAGTGGCGGAGAGAGCGAGATTCGAACTCGCGAAAGGCTTGCGCCTTCGACGGTTTTCAAGACCGTCAAAGCAACCTATTAACTTATTGTATTTTAACAATAAATTTATTCATTCTGACTTTTTTGTAAAACTCATTCTGACTTTTTACATTTTCAAAAAACAAGACAAGAACAAATGACGATTCTTTATCTCGCCTTTTGTCTTTTATTCTCGACATACTTCCAACTCCTGCCGCAATTTGTCGATCCGCCCAATCCATTCCCAGGTGTTCGGAAATTCCGAATAACTCACTTTCTCCAGTTCCGCAGCCACCTTTTCGCCGGCTACCGGATAAACCGGACAACCGCTATAATTTACCGGCGCGCATGAGCTTAAGCAGATCATCGCGGCCGGCATTAGGGCGAGCGTGAATCTCAGCCTTCTTCTTTTCCACATATCGGATCACCTCAACCTGTTTTTCTATCACTTGAATTCTGGCCTCGCTTCGGCCGACTTCCTGCCCTACCTCGTAAAAGGCAAAGCAGAGGGCGGCAACCATAAGCATGGTCACCGCCCAGCGTATCAGCCTGTTTACCATTACACCCCCGCAATCAGCAGCATGAACGCCCGGGCAACGTTCTCGGCATATTCCGGCTTAAACAAGCACACGGCCGCCAGCACCACTGCGGCAACGGCAATCAGGCGCTTTTTATACTTCTTCAACCGAGCCATAACACCAATATTCCCCCGAGATAAGCGCCAAACAGCCACTCGCCCCAGTTCCAGCCCTGTTTGCCCAAAGCGTAAAGTTTCTCAAGCTGCCCGCCCAGCCAGTAAAAAACGCCCATTGCCAACCCGGAGAGCATCAGCCCGACAGAGCCAACCGACAAACCCATCAGGAAAGTCAAAATCAGCCCGGATAAACAAGTCCCACAAAAGCCGAAAAGCCGCGGATACTGGTACAGATAAACCGATTTCCCCTTAAAAGTTATATGCGCGGAGTAAAGAAGATCGTCGATCAGTTCACACTCCCGATATTGCGACAAATTAGGCTTAAGTTCGCCACCCCCGAGCAGCCGGCCGATATAAAGCCCCCAGCCGAACGCCTGATAACCGGCATAACAGGCCAAAGCGGCGCAAAGGGCATATTCTGCCGTACCGACCCGGAAGAACCACGCCATCGCCCCAAAAAACACCGCAAACCAGACTTTATTTGCCGGTACGTATTCTTTGAACAATCCGCCGCGCACACGCCACAAAAAGGCCGCAGCCGCAACAATTAAAAAAGTCATTATATAAGTCATCAGTCTATATCCTTAAAAAATACATGGTTACCACACTCAAAACACGGCTCTTTTCCTTCTGCCCACTTGGTGTGCGGCAACGCGGCATAGGTGCAATAATGGGTTGCGCCGCCCGTGATGTCGCCCTTCTCCGCTTCCTTAATCACGTCAAAATACCGGCTATAAGCCGAATACGGCAAATTTGCCAAAATCTGACTGTTGGGGTCGGATTTGTTCCAACAGCTGAATTGAAGCGGTTTTAAGCAAACGCCGGCCAACGTTTTCGCCGCAAACCATTTTCCCGACCTAAAACGGTTAAAAATAACGCAGGCAACGGCAATCTGCCCTTCCCGCGTTTCTCCTCTGGCCTCGCCGTAGATGGTTTTGGCCATAATTTCAAAATCATAATCAGTCATCTTTCCTTTTTCTCCGTTTGCTTTCCAACCTTTCCGTCAAAACCGCCAAAAGCTCATTTAACCGGTTGACGGATTTGTTGAGTTCGTCAATCTTCGCATCCGTTTTTCTTAAATCTCCCTCAATATGCGTCATTCTCGTTTCAATCCGGGCTTTCCACTCGCCGATCCGAATAAAATTGCACAATACCCCGATCAACGCAGAAACGCCGGTAAACAGTCCGTAGTCCATAGTCTTTTTTTCTCCATTAAAAAAGCCCGCATTTCTGCGGGCTGTCGTCTTAAACTTTCCTGTCATAATAATTTGCCTCGGCAAGATTTTTCTCGACCTTGCTCATGTCCTTTAATATGTCGGACATGTTCATCATCGCTTCCCAGCTTACGCTTTTATTCTCCCGGGCGTATTTCTCCATCTCCTCAACAAGCATTTTAACGCCTTTGTGCATAGCTTCGCGCATTAAGTTAATTTCCTCTTTTGGCATTTTCAATTCTCCCCGTATTTTTTGAAATACTCCATCAGCTGCGCCGGCGTATCAGCTTTTATTTTGATGTCGCCGAGCATGGTTTTGAAACTTTTATCCGGCAAATCATCGGCATATTTGCGGATCAAACCATCCAAAACCTCAACATCAATATAACCGGATCCGCTGTCCAACGCGGACAACATCTTTGTCCCTTTGGTTGCCAACGTGTATTCCGCCATAATATGCATACCGGCATTCATCCAAGCGTCATTAAAATCTTTCGGCATTTTAGAAAATTCTTCCGTCAAATACTCGCTGATTGCCTTAACGGCGTTTTCCAGACTGATTTTCATTATTTTCGCTCCTGAAAATCGGGCGGGGGAAAAGCCCCGCCCTCGGTTGAACAAGATTATTTACCGGTCGCCTGCGCGGCTGCACGGTTGGCAATAATAACCCCCTGTGCACCGGCGGCGCTGGTTGTAATCGTCTGCGGCTCAATCGCAACCGGAACACAACCGGACAACGGCTGCGGGCAGATTGCCGACAGCGGAATCACCTCTTTGGTAATCGCATCCAGACGGTTGTTGATCGCGGCAAACTCTTTGTTCGCGGCAATAAACTGGTATTCGTTCGCCTGTTTGTTCAAAGCGACTTCCTTGTCCAAGCGGCAAATCTCGGCCTGCTGCCGTTCGCGGCTGGCAACCAGTTCGCTGAAGACCGTTTCAAAACGACCGTTAACACGTTCTTTCTCTGCCGCCAGCCGGGTCGTGTAATCTTCAAACAGTTTCAAATCGGACTGGTTGGAGTAATCTTTTGCCTGCAATTCGGCAATTTTAAGATTCTGCCCCAACTCAAAGCGGTTAACATAAGTATTTTCAGAACACGGCTGGTTAATAAAAACATTTTCGTTAAAGCCGCGTGTACAACCATGACCACCGCCAAACTCATCACGGATAATCTGACGAACCTTTTCTTCGCTGGTCTTTGAACCCAACGCGGTTGCCCCCATTGCCGTACCGGCTGCGCCAAGCCCGGTATTCAGCAGTTTCCAAGCCGCCGAACCGATACCGGCACCGTTCATTTCAATTGACATCTTTATTTCTCCTTGAAAAAGCAGGCATTATTACCTGCCTTTTCAGGATAGCCGGAGGCTAGCGCAAATATCACCGCGTCAAACTGCCCTTCTACTGCACAAACAAACCCAGCCAGTCTGCCAGCTTTAACCGGGCAACTGTCTTTTTAAGCGCTTTTTGGTGGACTTTGAAAATCCAGCTGTCTGAATACGGTTCGGCTTGATTTATAAGCTTTTTTATCTCCTCAGGAATTTGCTTAAAGCTCAACCCCTCAATATAACGAAGTTTCATAATAAGAAACTCGAGGTTGGAGAGTTCCACCGCCTCGAGTTTGTTTAACAATAATTGCGGGCTTTTTTTACCGAGCCGCCGCAGCTCTTCCTTTATTTTTATCATATATCATCTTTCCCGATCAAAGTTACTAACTGGTAGTCGGTAGTCGATAGTCTGATAGTCTTAAATGTTTTTTCTCCACTCTGCAAAGCTAAAAACGGAAACATCAGGAAAACCCGGCGTTTCCGGTATATCCCGCAAATAATGCCGATACTGCCGGTATTTTTCCCGCTCATCTTCCGCAACCGGGAAATCGGCCAGCATATACTTGTCTGTCTGACATAACAGTTCGTCCCGCTTTGCCCGTACTTCGGCAGACCGGCGCTTAACTTCAAAATCCGGATCCCGAACCATATCCGTCCCGTTCCATACATAGCGCTCAATGTTTCTGAACACTTCTTCCGAAATTTCCACATTGTCGACGCCTTCCGTCGACTGGCGGCACTCGCCGGCGCCGACCAGTTTATTGTCTTCTATAAAAGCGTAAAACATTTTTCTAATCTCCTACTTCCCTGAATGCGGCAACATTGATGTAAACCCCGGTTGCCGTTACGCTGCCGGTATTTGAAAAACGGATCGTCTTGTTTTTCACCAAAGCGGTGAACGTACCGGCTCCGCGTGAACTGTCGGTCGCAACAAAAGTTCCGGCAGTCGGGCTGGAAACTATCGCATCAGCAATTGCAGGATTTGAACCGCATCGGATCGTAACAACGCCGTCTGACGTAAAAAACACGCTGCCGGTCACTTCATACAAACGATCATTAGTTAGATAATCAAGAGTGAACGTTCTGACCTGATCCTTGGCAATTGAACCGTTTGCCAACATGTTCCTGGCCTGAAAACTGCTCCACGGCAGCGGAAGTTTCGCGTTGCCGGCCGACGACAGATTGCTCAGGTCAACATCGGCCAGGTTGTCCGGATTTATTTTTTCCGCCCAGTACTTTGCCGACCCGGCCGGTTGTTCCTCTATACTGCCGATTGCCCACGCTTCGGCGGCACCAGCAGAAGCCTTCGCGCTTATTTGATGCTCTCCGGCCTGACTGGCTTGGTGCGTGGCCGTCTGAGCGGAAGCTTCGGAAGCGTCCGCGGAAGCAGCAGATAACTCGGCGCTTTTTTCCGCCGCGGTTTTGAAACTTTCCGCACTTGCCGCTGATCCCGAAGCCGCCGTTGCCGACGCTGCCGCCGCTTCCTTCGATTCCGAAGCCGAAGACGCCGAAGAGGCGGCCGCCCCAGCCGAACCGGACGCCGCCGTTTCCGAACCTTTGGCATTTGTTTCGGAAGTTTTTGCCGCACCGGCACTTGCCTCCGCCTGCAACACATAATCCGCCGCATTACCCGCTGACGCCTCGGCATTGCCGGCAGACTTCAACGCTTCGCTTGCGGAATCTGACGCCGCCGAAGCCGCCGTCTGCGCTGCAGAAGAAGATGACGCGGCCGACGTCGCCGAAGCCTCCGCCTGTTCCGCCAGAGCGTTGACGGCCGCTGTCTTTTCCGCCGCATTGCCGTCAAACGCTTCCTCAAGCCCGTCGGCAAAAGACTGCAGTTCCGGTTTGACCGTCGTTTCAACATATGAGGTTATTTCCGGTTTGCTTACTTCTTCAATATAATTATTTAAAATCTGTTCGGCGTTTTCCGTCGCCTTATTAATTGTGTCAACGCCGTTGGCC
>ENA-ORTS01002018-ORTS01002018.1-human-gut-metagenome-genome-assembly--contig:-NODE-2018-length-12755-cov-3.895354_pt1 | contig 12755 bp, 8 predicted proteins | sample MGYA00241911_ERZ509186 | MGnify/ENA primary metagenome ERZ509186 (study PRJEB26280, sample SAMEA2338852) | human gut metagenome | biome: human gut; feature: human-associated habitat; material: faeces...
AGAAGCATGCCTGCAATCGCGCAGTGCTTTATCCGCCGCCCGGAAAAGACCGCACGCGGTCTGGATTTTGACCGAAAGCTGTATCTGGCCCGGCGCGAGTATGAGCACTCCGTCTCCGGCACCTACGTCGTGTCCATGTCCAGCCGGACGATCGTATACAAGGGGCTGTTTCTGGTCTGGCAGCTGCGGAAATTCTATCCGGATCTGCAGGACGCGGATTTTGCCTCTGCACTTGCGCTCGTGCATTCCCGCTTCTCCACCAACACCACGCCCTCGTGGAAGCGGGCGCACCCGAACCGCATCATCCTCCACAACGGCGAGATCAACACCATCCGCGGCAACATCAACCGAATGCTTGCCCGCGAGGAGACGATGGAGTCTGAGCACTTAAAAGGAGAACTGCAGAAGGTACTTCCGGTTATCAATTCCGAGGGTTCCGACTCCGCAATGCTTGATAATACCTTGGAATTTCTGGTTATGAGCGGCATGGAACTTCCACTTGCAGTTATGATCATGATCCCGGAGCCATGGGCAAACAACCGCATCATGTCACAGAAGAAAAAAGATTTCTATCAGTATTACGCGACGATGATGGAGCCGTGGGACGGACCTGCATCTATTCTGTTCTCCGACGGTGATATGATGGGAGCAGTGCTTGACCGCAACGGTCTGCGTCCTTCCCGTTATTACATTACAGATGATGATTATCTGATCCTCTCCTCCGAGGTCGGTGTACTTGATATCGATCCGACAAAGATTCTCGTAAAAGAGCGTCTGCGTCCTGGTAAAATGCTTCTGGTTGATACCGTTGCAGGCCGCGTGATCGACGATGATGAATTGAAAGAAACTTATGCAAACAAACAGCCATACGGTGAATGGCTTGACCGCAACCTCTTAAAACTGGAAGATCTAAAAATCCCGAACGAGCGTGTGCCGGAATACACCAAGGAAGAGCGCCAGAGAATGCAGAAAGCTTTCGGTTATACATTCGAGTCCCTGCGTGAAGCAATCCTTCCGATGGCAAAGAACGGCGGCGAGGGCACCTCTGCCATGGGTATTGATACACCGCTTGCTGCACTTGCAAGTGACCATCAGCCATTATTCAACTATTTCAAACAGCTGTTTGCACAGGTAACAAACCCGCCGATCGACTCGATCCGTGAGAAAGTTGTAACATCCACGACAGTCTATATCGGTGAAGACGGTAACCTCTTAGAGGAGAAGGCAGAGAACTGCCAGGTACTAAAAGTAAATAACCCGATTCTGACAAACACAGACCTGATGAAGATCAAAGCCATGAAGGTGCCGGGATTTAAAGTAGAAGTGATCCCGATCATTTACTATAAAAACACAAGCCTTGAAAAGGCAATCGACCGTCTGTTTGTGGAAGCCGACCGTGCATACAGAGATGGCGCAAACATCCTGATCCTTTCTGACCGTGGAATCGATGAGAACCATGTTCCGATTCCTTCACTGCTTGCTGTCTCAGCCTTACAGCAGCATCTGGTAAGAACGAAAAAGAGAACATCGGTTGCGATGATCTTAGAGTCCGGCGAACCGAGAGAGGTACATCATTTTGCAACACTGCTCGGCTATGGTGCGTGTGCGATCAACCCATATCTGGTACAGGATACGGTAAAACAGCTTGTGGACGAGCATATGCTTGACAAAGATTACTATGCAGCCGTACAGGATTACAACAATGCAATCTTAAACGGTATCGTAAAGATCGCATCCAAGATGGGTATTTCCACGATCCAGTCTTACGAGGGTTCTAAGATCTTCGAGGCGATCGGTATTGATAAAAATGTCATTGACAAATATTTTACCAACACGGTCAGCCGTATTGGTGGTATCACATTAAAGGATATTGAAAATGATGTCAATGAGCTTCATTCTGCAGCCTACGATCCGCTTGGACTTGAATCTGATCTGACTTTAGAGAGCCGCGGACGCCATAAGATGAGAAGCGGAGCAGACCCGCATCTTTACAATCCTGCAACGATCCATCTGTTACAGGAGGCAACCAGACGAGGTGACTATGAGCTGTTCAAACAGTACACGGATCTGGTTAATAAGGAAGAAAGAGAGATCACACTGCGTGGACTGATGGATTTCAATTACCCGAAAAAAGGTGTACCGCTTGAGGAAGTAGAGAGTGTTGACTCCATTGTACAGAGATTTAAAACAGGTGCGATGTCCTATGGTTCCATTTCACAGGAGGCACATGAGACGCTCGCAATCGCAATGAATCGCCTGCATGGAAAATCCAACTCCGGTGAAGGTGGTGAGGATGCAGAGCGTATCGCAAGTAAAAACAGCAGTGTCAACCGCTGTTCTGCGATCAAACAGGTTGCATCCGGACGTTTCGGTGTCACCAGCCAGTATTTAGTCAGTGCACAGGAGATCCAGATCAAGATGGCACAGGGGGCAAAACCTGGTGAAGGCGGACATCTTCCGGGCAAAAAAGTTTATCCGTGGATCGCAAAGACCAGACTTTCCACTCCGGGCGTGGCTCTGATCTCTCCGCCGCCACATCACGATATTTATTCCATCGAGGATCTTGAGCAGCTGATCTTCGACTTAAAGAACTCAAACCGCGATGCGAGAATTACCGTAAAACTGGTATCTGAGGCAGGTGTTGGTACAGTCGCAGCCGGTGTTGCAAAAGCAGGTGCACAGGTTGTATTGATCTCCGGTTATGACGGCGGTACCGGTGCAGCTCCGGCAAGTTCCATCCACAATGCAGGACTTCCATGGGAGCTTGGACTTTCTGAGACACACCAGACGCTGATCATGAATGGACTTAGAAACAAAGTCCGCATTGAAACAGATGGGAAACTGATGAGCGGACGTGACGTTGCAATCGCAGCACTGCTCGGCGCAGAAGAATATGGTTTTGCGACCGCACCGCTTGTAACTTTAGGCTGTGTCATGATGCGTGTATGTAACTTGGATACCTGTCCGGCAGGTATTGCAACACAGAACCCGGAACTCCGCAAACGTTTTGCAGGAAAACCGGAGTATGTTGAGAACTTCATGCGTTTTATCGCGGCAGAGCTGAGAGAGTACATGGCAAAACTTGGCTGTAAGACGATCGATGAGATGGTCGGCAGAAGCGATCTGTTAAAGGTTCGTGATGATTTAAGCGGCAGGGAGAAAGAGATCGATCTTTCCAAAATCTTAAACAACCCGTTTGCAGACCAGAAAAAGAAAGTCATCTTTGATCCGAAACAGGTTTATGATTTCGAGTTGGAAAAATCAAAAGATATCACGGTGCTCTTAAAACAGTTAGGACCGGCACTTGAAAAACAGCAGAGCAGAAGCATTGACGTGGAAGTGACCAACACCGATCGTTCCTTCGGTACGATCTTCGGTTCCGAGATCACAAAGAAATATGGTGGTGAGGGACTTCTGGAAGATACATTTATTGTAAAATGCAGTGGCGCAGGCGGACAGAGTTTCGGCGCATTTATCCCGAAAGGACTGACCTTAGAGTTAGTCGGAGATTCCAATGACTACTTTGGAAAAGGACTTTCCGGTGGAAAACTGGTTGTCTATGCTCCGGCAGGCGTGAAATACAAAAAAGATGAGAACATCATCATCGGTAACGTGGCTCTTTATGGAGCAACCAGCGGAAAAGCATTTATCAGCGGTGTCGCAGGCGAGCGTTTCTGTGTCCGCAACTCCGGTGCATCCGCAGTTGTTGAGGGAGTCGGCGACCATGGATGTGAATACATGACCGGCGGTCGTGTCGTAGTCCTCGGTAAGACTGGAAAGAACTTTGCAGCAGGTATGAGCGGCGGTATCGCATATGTGCTCGACGAGGACAATGATCTGTATACAAGAATGAACAAAGAAATGGTATTTTCCGAAGAAATATCCAATAAATATGACGTTATGGAATTAAAGGATATGATCAAAGAACATGTAGCTTTGACCAATTCCGAAAAAGGAAAAGAAATCCTTGACAATTTCAGTGAGTATCTGCCGAAATTTAAAAAGGTCATTCCATACGATTATAACCGGATGCTGATGGCAATTGTTCAGATGGAGGAGAAAGGATTATCCTCAGAGCAGGCGCAGATTGAAGCATTCTATGCAAACACAAGAGGTTAAATAAGGAAGATGTTCATGTGGCAGCATTGCCGCATGGCATCACGATGGAGGATATAAATAATGGGAAAACCAACTGGATTTATAGATTATGAGAGAGAAGATGCGAAAGCGATCGAGCCGAAGGAGCGCATCAAAAATTTTAAGGAATTTCATATTCCACTTTCCATGGAAAAACAGCAGGTTCAGGGCGCAAGATGCATGAACTGCGGTGTGCCGTTCTGCCAGTCCGGTATGACCATCATGGGAATGACAAGCGGATGTCCGCTGCACAATCTGGTACCGGAGTGGAATGATCTTGTCTATACCGGAAACTGGGAACAGGCATATAACCGTTTAAAGAAAACCAACAATTTCCCGGAATTTACATCACGTGTCTGCCCGGCTCTCTGTGAAGCAGCCTGCACCTGTGGTCACTGGGAAGATCCTGTTACCTGCAAGGCAAATGAGCACGGAATTATCGAAAATGCTTACGCAAAAGGATATGCAGCAGCAAAACCGCCGAGAGTGCGCACAGGAAAGAAAGTTGCGATCATTGGTTCCGGTCCTGCAGGACTTGCGGCAGCAGACCAGTTAAACAAACGTGGTCATCAGGTAACTGTATTCGAGAGAGATGACCGCATCGGCGGACTTTTAATGTATGGTATCCCGAATATGAAACTGGAAAAATGGGTGATCGACCGTAAAGTGGATATCATGAAAGAAGAAGGTGTGGAATTTATCACAGGAGTCAACGTGGGCAAAGACGTAAAAGCTGCCAAGCTGTTAAAGGATTATGACCGCGTGATCTTAGCCTGCGGTGCAAAAAATCCGCGTGATATCAAAGCACCGGGACGTGATGCAAAAGGAATTTATTTTGCAGTGGATTTCTTAAAGGCAACCACAAAGAGCCTTTTAGATTCTGACCTGAAAGATAACAATTATATTTCTGCAAAAGGTAAAAAAGTGGTCATCATCGGCGGCGGTGATACCGGAAACGACTGTGTCGGAACATCCATCCGCCATGGCTGTGCGAGCGTGACTCAGCTTGAAATGATGCCGAAAGCACCAGATACGAGGGCAGAGAACAATCCATGGCCGGAGTGGCCGAAAGTCTGCAAGACAGACTACGGTCAGGAGGAAGCAATTGCTGTATTCGGGCATGATCCGCGTATTTACCAGACAACAGTCAAAGAATTTTTAAAAGATAAAAACGGTAACTTAAACGGCATTATCACCGTAAAATTAGAGAGCAAAAAGGATGAAAAGACCGGACGCATGGTAATGTCAGAAGTGCCGGGTTCCGAGACGAAACTGGATGCAGATCTGGTTCTAATCGCAGCAGGATTCCTTGGAACAGAGAAATATGTCGCTGATGCATTTGGTGTTGAGTTAAATGCAAGAACGAACATTTCAACCGCAGAGGGCGCATATGCAACAAGTGTGAAAAATGTATTTGCAGCAGGTGATGTGCACAGAGGACAGTCTCTTGTCGTGTGGGCAATCCGTGAGGGACGTGAGGTCGCACATGCGGTGGATGAGAGTCTGATGGGATATTCTTACCTGTCGGTACAGTAAGGAAATAAAAATCGCTGATAAAAATCAAATAGAAAAAGACCGGAGTGTGGCTGATGAAAAAAATTGCATCCGCCATACGCTGGTCTTTTTGTGTTGTGTTATATTAGACAACCGGGAAAGTGTGTATATTGCTTATTCGGTTTTATTTTTGTATAATATTGAAATAAATTATACTGGGAAATCAAATAAAACAGAGGAGAAGAGCAGTATGGCAGAAGAGGAATTTCAGGAACAAAGTTCCGTGAAAACTGAAACTGAAAAAGAACAGAGTGCCGTGGAAAAGAAAAAAGCAAAAGAACAGAGTGCCACAGAAAAGGAAAAGGTAAATGTAGAGAATGTTATGGAACAGGAACAGGTAGAAGATCCGGTTATCATAGAGAGCGAAGATGTGAAGATGGAAACAGAACCGGATTACATGCAGATGGAAGTCAAAAATCCGCGCATCGGGAAAGTTTTAAAGCTTGAAGAGGAAGCAAAGCGGCAGAATGAATTAGAGCAGCTTCGCAGCAAGCGGATCAGACAGCAGCAGGAATATATCAATCAGATGATCGACTCCGTGGAAGCAAATCTGAAGAATACAAAAGAAGAACAGAAGCTAAATGAGGAGTTTGAGCGCCATATCAGAACGGAAGTTTACCGGATGCATGGCATCAGTGAGGATAAACTTCAGGGCATGGAGGAACGCCGCAATGCATGGTATCAGGGAGCGGCGTTTGCACTGTTTTTTCTGTCGCTGATCTTAGTGGCAGTGTGTGGTGTTTTACATGGGTTTGGTTCGGAACTGTGTATTTTTATGGCATTTTATACGGCAATTGAGGGTACGCTTCTTTCAAATGGCAGAAAACAGGCAGCGTTTTTTGAGGTGCTGATCAAGATTTTATATCTGTTACTTTACCCTGTGATGCTGACGGTGTTTGTGTGCTACGAACTGAAATTTAAGGAATATGATATGTTAGTTCCAATCTTTGTGATCGCTGGTGTGGTTGTTCTGATGCTTGGGGCTATATCTTATTTTGCTTACGATCCATACCGCGTGGATAAGCGCAACCGCAAAAAAGCAAACAGTTACATAAAAGAGATGGAAAAGGCAGCGTTAAAGGAAGTACGTCTGAAAGAAAAAGCACTTGAAAAATTACAGCGGAAAAACGCGAAGAAGGCACAGAGAGAAAAAGTGCGCAAAGAAAAGGAAGAAGAAAGACGTACGAAACGGGAAGCACGCAAAGCGGAGCGGGAAGCAGCACGGCAGAAATCAGAACAGGAACAGCCGGCAGAAAAAATCATTGGATGGTGGGAAAAAATCCGTCATAAGAATGAGAAGAAAACTGAAAGTGAAGTGAAAGAGCAGATGACAGAAAACATTGCGAAAGACAAAAATGAGAGCGCAGAATAAAAGTCTGTTATGGTCAAAGACCAATAACATATAGAAATGCAGGAAGAAAGGACAAAATGAAACATGGAAGATTTTAAATTCAGCACACTGGAATATAAAAGACCAGATTTTGAAAAAACAGGTGCATTTGCAGAGGAGATCACGGAAAAAATCAAAAATGCAGCATCCTATGGAGAATTAAAAGGATATATGGAGCAGATGGAAGAGATGTCGAAAAATTTTTCGACGGACTGTACGATCGCATCCATCCGCCATACATTAGACACTACAAATGAGTTCTATGAAAAAGAAGATGCATATATCAACGATATGGTGCCGACCGTTATGCCGAAGCTTCTGGCTATGAATGATGCCCTGATGGAATCAAAGTTCCGCGGCGATATCGAAAACGAATATGGAAAACAGTATTTTGCACAGATGGATCTGCAGAAAAAGACATTCTGTGAGGAAAACATCCCACTGATGCAGCAGGAGTCAAGACTGTGCAGGGAATATGAAAAAATGATGGCAACCGCAGCAATCCCATTTGATGGAAAAACATTAAACTTGTATGGGGTACAGAAGTACTTTGAACATGAGGACCGTGAAGTACGAAAAGCTGCTGTGAAGGCTTACTCTGATTTTTATCATGGCAATGAAAAACGCCTCGAGGAAATCTGGGATGAACTGATCAAAATCCGTACACAGATGGGAAAAAATCTTGGTTATGAGAACTTTATCCCGGTTGGATATATGCAGCAGGGACGTACCGATTACGGCATGGAGGAAGTAGCTGCTTTCCGTGAGCAGGTGCGTACCGTGTTAGTACCTCTGTGTGAAAAATTATATGAGGCACAGAGAAAACGTCTCGGCGTGGATACATTGATGTTTTATGATGAAAAACGTGTATTCCCGGATGGCAATGCAGTTCCGGCAGGGGATGATGATTTCATGGTGGATCAGGCGAGAAAAATGTATCATGAATTAAGCCCTGAGACAGGAGAATTCATTGACTTTATGATCGACCATGAGCTGATGGACTTAAAAAACAAACCGGGCAAGGCATCCACCGGATATATGACATCCCTTGACCGCTACAAAGCACCGTTTGTATTTTCCTGTTTCAATCAGACGATCTTTGATATGCAGGTACTGTCACACGAGTTAGGTCATGCGTTTGCAGGATATATGGCAATGCGCAGCCAGCCGATCGCAGCATATTACAGCGAATCCACGGATATTGCAGAGATCCATTCCATGGCGATGGAACAGTTTGCTTATCCGTATGCAGAAAAATTCTTTGGAGAGCAGGCAGATAAATACCGTTTTGCACATTTGCAGGATGCACTGACGTTCGTACCGTTTGGTGTTGCAGTCGATGAATTCCAGCATATCTGCTACAGCAATCCGGATATGACACCGAAGGAGCGCACACTTGCATGGAAGAAATTAGAGGAAACCTACATGCCGTGGAGAAAATATGAGGCGGATGATTTCTTTGACCGCGGCGGCTACTGGTATCACAAGCTGCATATTTATCTCTACCCGTTCTATTACATCAACTATACACTGACGACGATGGGAGCGATGGAGTTTAAGACTAAGGACAGAAAAAATCATGAGGATGCATGGAAAGATTACTTAAATCTCTGTAAATGCGGTGGAAGCATGAGCTATTTAGAGACACTGCGTTATGCACATCTGATGAATCCGTTTGAACAGGGCACAGTGGAAAAAGCGATTGAACTTGCGAAAAATGATTTGTTAAACAGCAAATATATGTAAGAAAAAAGCAAAGAAACGGCGGTTATTTCCGTTTCTTTGCTTTCTTTTTTGCAACACTGTATCCGAAGGTGCCAAGCTTTTTGCCAAGCAGGAAATAGGCACCGTGGGAGTAAGTGACAAGTCCGGTGTCATTGAGATGAAAGGTATTTTTTTCATCAAAAAATTTATCGTCTACGGTAACATTCACCACATCAGCAAGAAACATGGTGTGACTGCCGAGCGGTTTGATCTCCCGCACTTTACATTCAATGTTGACCGGGCTTTCCGCAATACCCGGTGCAGAAATCTCCTTCGAGGGGAGCGGTGTCAGATGCATTTCTTTGAATTTGTCAATATCTTTTCCGGAGCGGACACCGCAGAAATCGGTCGCACGGACTAACTGCTCTGTTGTCAGATTTACAACAAATTCGCCGGATTCTTCGATCATGTGGTAAGAGTAGCGTTCCGGGCGGACAGAGATCGATAACATCGGTGGATTGGTACACACGGTACCTGCCCACGCTACGGTGATGATATTCGGTTTCCCGGCAAGGGCTGGATTGGTGCAGAGCGCATCCTCTTTTCCGGCAGGATACTGGCAGCTTACCATGACGGCAGGCAGCGGGTAGAGCATGTTGCCGGGTTTGAAATATTGTTTTGCCATAAAGCCTCCATTTATTTCAGCAGAAGATCCATGAGATATGCATAGACGTCTTCATTTTGTTTTTTCCAGTTATCACAGATCGCCTGCGCCTGTTCCCGGGTTTTTACGGTAAGTGTCAGGTCGATCAGGTTGGTTTCATGTACACGGAACTGACAGCGCGCTGCATAATCCTGATTTGGTGTTTTGTAATAATCAGCAAGGATGGAGTTAACGCTGCGCAGTTCTAATTTATTTTTTTCTAAGAATGCAGTGGTGTCGCGTTCGATTGCAGGCGTGATCTTATCTTTGAAAAAACCAAGCGTCTCCTTACCGGCAGCAGTAATGGTATACTGTGTATTGCTGTGTGTGGATTCTGCGTGGATGAGACTTGCGTCCTCAAGATCGCTTAATACCTGCTGGACGCGGAAATAATCCGTGTAATCCTGCTCTAAAAAGAAATTAGATATCTGTGTGTTGGTCAATGGAAAATCCACTTTATCGAGCATGTTTAAAATTGTCAGTTTATAGATTGTGATTGGTTCTGCCATAATATAGATGCCCTCTTTCTTTTATAATCAGATATTCTTTCCCTGCCAGAGGTCACGCTCACGCAGGCATTTCTGGATCGTATTTAAAACTCTTTTTTTGTCGGTGCTCCATAAGGGTGCAAGTAAAAGATTCCTCGGCCCGTCCCCTGTGAGCCGGTGGATGACGATCTCCGGCGGCAGCAGTGCGATGCAGTCTGCAATCAGGTCACAGTATTCCTCCAGTGTAAAAAGTGGAAACGGATCTGCCATATAGGCAGTCCCAAGATCGGTTCCTTTCAATATATGAAGGAGCTGGAGTTTTATTCCGGTGACCGGAAGGCTGCCAACATAACGGACGGAGGAGAGCATATCTTCTTTTGTCTCACCCGGAAGTCCAAGGATCAGATGAGTAATGACCGGAATGTTTCTTTTATGCAAATCTGTTACCGCCTGCTCAAACTGGGAGAGGGTAAAACCGCTTCGGATCGCGTGAAGTGTTTTGTCATGGATAGTCTGAAGTCCAAGTTCAATCCAGACCGGTTTTCTGCGGTTTAACTCGTCGAGGAGATCTAAGACATCCGGTGGAAGACAGTCACAGCGGGTTGCGATGGACAATGCCACCACATCCGGTTCTTCAATGGCTTCCGTAAAGATCCGTCTTAAATATTCTACCGGTGCATAGGTATTGGTATATGCCTGAAAATAAGCGATGAACTTTTTACAGCCTGTTTTTGCCTGAATCCGTTTTTTGGCGGAAAGAATCTGCGCATGAACAGACAAGTCAGGCGCGGCAGCAAAATCCCCGGAACCGCCAGCGCTGCAGAAAATGCAGCCGTGATTCCCCAGAGTACCGTCGCGGTTTGGACAGGTCATACCGCCGTTTAAGGAAAGGCGGTAGACCTTTTCCCCGAAAGTCTGTTTTAATTCATAATCTAAAGAATGATACCGTTTGTCGCCCCAGATCATCATTTGATATGGGATTTGACAGCTTCGCTTACAACTTCTGCGACACGCGGGTCAAAAGCCTCCGGCATGATAAATTCGTCACATAACTGATCCTCGGAAACAAGACCTGCGATCGCTTCTGCGGCGGCAAGTTTCATTTCTTCCGTGATCTGTGTGGCACGTCCCTCTAAGGCGCCTTTGAAGATACCAGGGAATGCGACAACGTTGTTGACCTGATTCGGGAAGTCACTTCTTCCGGTTCCGACCACGCGTGCACCGGCTGCTTTTGCAACGTCCGGCATGATCTCCGGTACCGGGTTTGCCATTGCAAACAGGATGGAATCGTGATTCATGGAAGATACCATCTCCGGTGTTACAATGTTTGGTGCGGAAACACCAACAAAAATATCAGCACCTTTTAATGCATCGGCAAGTGTTCCATGCTCATTTGCAAGGTTTGTTACTTCGGTCATTTTCTGCTGCATCCAGTTGAGGTTTGGATAGTCCTTTCCTATGATGCCTAGACGGTCACACATGGTCACATGTGTAAAGCCGTATGTCAGAAGAAGTTTAGTGATGGCAACACCTGCTGAGCCTGCACCGTTTACAACAACCTTGCAGTCCTCTTTCTTTTTGCCGGTCAGGCGCAGAGAGTTGATGATACCGGCGAGTACAACGATTGCAGTTCCGTGCTGGTCATCGTGGAATACAGGAATATCGAGCATCTCTTTAAGTCTCTCCTCAATCTCAAAGCAGCGCGGAGCAGAGATATCCTCCAGATTAACACCGCCGAAGCTTCCAGAAATAAGTGCAACAGTATTTACGATTTCATCAACATCCTTGCTCTTAATGCATAATGGGAACGCGTCTACATTACCGAATGCCTTAAACAGTACACACTTTCCTTCCATAACCGGCATACCTGCTTCCGGTCCGATATCTCCAAGTCCGAGTACTGCTGTGCCGTCCGTTACGACAGCCACCAGGTTTCCTCTTCTTGTATACTTATAAGACAAATCAACGTCTTTTGCAATCTTCAGGCAAGGTTCTGCAACTCCCGGTGTATAGGCCACTGCCAGATCTTCCGGTGTCTCAATTTTTGCTCTGCTGATCACTTCGATTTTTCCATTCCATTTTTCATGCTGATTTAAAGCAAATTCTTTTTTATCCATTTTTATTTTCCTTTCTTTTTCGGATACAATTTGCATAGTAATTCTGTACTCTTATTATTACCAGATGACTGTCTGTTTACAACCATCTTTATCAAATCTGCATAAACACCTGACGTTTTCTTTTCTCACCCGTAACTGTTCTGTATCTTTACAGCTACTTTCACCCTTTAATAACCTGTTACACGAAATCCTTTTTCACCTGGCTGCAGCGGCATACGCCTTGCTTCTATGTCTGTGATCCGTATGGATCTGGCTTCATAGAGGCGGGCAAGGAGGCGGTCTATATCAGAATCCCGTCCCTGTACTTCCATCTCGACCCTTCCGTCACAAAGGTTGCACACCCATCCGGTCAGTCCGAGATCATCGGCAGCATACTTCGCCTGATAACGAAATCCTACCATCTGCACATCTCCGGAAAAATAAAAATGTTTTCTTACTTTATCCCTCATAGGCTTTCTCCTTTGCCTCTGCCTGATTTTTCATTCTGTATAAAACAGTTATAATTTATGCCTTAATATTTTCCAGCACTTTTACCAGATAATCCCACATACGTGCGGTAGAAGAAATGGAAAGAACTTCTTCTGTTGTATGGATATCCTTCATGGTCGGTCCAAAGGAAACTGCATCCAGACCTTCGATCTTCTCATAGAAAAGACCACATT
>ENA-ORTS01002025-ORTS01002025.1-human-gut-metagenome-genome-assembly--contig:-NODE-2025-length-12735-cov-2.373738_pt1 | contig 12735 bp, 4 predicted proteins | sample MGYA00241911_ERZ509186 | MGnify/ENA primary metagenome ERZ509186 (study PRJEB26280, sample SAMEA2338852) | human gut metagenome | biome: human gut; feature: human-associated habitat; material: faeces...
AAAACCCAATGACTCCGAAGCTTTTTATTTCACTCCCGAGAACTATCCTATAAAGGCGGATGGAAAGATGGATGTATCGGATGCTTTGCAGGCAGCGATTAATCAAGTGAAGAAAGAAAAGAATTTCGGAATCCTTTTTATCCCTGAAGGTAAATATAAAATCAGCAAGACCATTTATATTCCTACGGCTATTCGTTTGATTGGCTATGGAAAGAATCGCCCGGAATTTATTCTGGCTAAGAATTCTCCGGGTTTTCAAGAGGAAGTAGCTGATGATATAGGAAAAGCTAAATACATGTTCTGGTTTACGGGAGCCGTTGTCAAGGAAGGTGAGAAACCCCGTGATGCCGGTGCCAGTACGTTCTACAGTGCCATGTCGAATATCAACTTGCGCATAGAAGATGGTAATCCGCATGCAGTGGCGCTACGCACACACTTTGCCCAACACAGTTTTATCAGTTATGTGGCCGTATACATAGGTAAAGGCAAGGCTGGTCTGTTCGATGTGGGCAATGAGTTGGAAAACGTTGCTTTTTACGGGGGAGATTATGGCATTTATACGACAAAAGCTTCTCCCGGATGGCCGGTAATGATGGTCGACTCTTATTTTGAGGGACAACGTGTAGCTGCTCTTCGTTGTCAGGAGTCCGGTTTGGCAATGGTGAATCTGTATGCCAAGAATGTTCCGGCTGTATTTGATATTGACCCTAATTATTGCGACAAGTTATTTTTGGAAAACAGCTATTTTGAAAATGTAAGTGGTCCGGCAGTGGTGATTACCAACGAGAACAACAGCAACAATCAGATAACCTTTCGCAATGTATATTGTAAGAATGTACCGACCTTGGCGAAATATACCCGTAGCAATACGGCCACCCATGTTTCTCATAAAATCTATAAGGTAAAGTCATACGACCACGGCTTGCAGATGGATGACATGGTGGATATGCCGGAATATGAAACGTTGGTTGATATTGAACCGATACAGAAGATGCCGGTTGCCCAACTGATGGACATCCCTGCACTGCCTGCAATGGCAACATGGGTAAATCTGCGCGAATTCGGTGCAAAGGGAGATGGGGAAACGGATGATACGAAGGCCATCCAGGAGGCTATTGACAAGTACGATAATATCTATGTGCCCCAGGGCTGGTATCGCATTACCGAAACTTTGAAGATGAAGCCCGATACCAAGTTGATAGGCCTGCATCCTTTTGGCACTCAGTTCCGGCTGGACGAAAGTACTGCTGCATTCAGTGGTTTTGGCGGTCCGAAAGCGATGGTGGAATCTTCGGAAGGCGGTGCAAATATGCTGATGGGCATTGGTATCAATACCGGCGGTTATAACTATCGTGCTGTAGGTGTGAAGTGGATGGCAAATGCAGATTCTTATATGAATGACGTGAAGTTTGTAGGCGGGCATGGCGGTTTATGGAAACCTAAACCGGGTGTTGAGGAACCACGTGGCCGGTGGAACAGACCGGCTCGTATCAGTTCTCCCGATAATCCGGTAGCGGCTTCGGGCATGGACCTTGCTTGGGACAACCAGTATTGGAGTCTGTGGGTGACCAACAACGGTGGTGGCACCTTTAAAGATATCTGGACAGCAAGCACATATGCCACCAATGGTTTCTATGCCAACAATACTTCTACTCCGGGGCGTATCTATGCCATGTCCATCGAGCATCATGTAAGAAATGAAGTACGTTTCAGCAAGGTGTCCAACTGGAAGGTGTATTGCATGCAAACCGAGGAAGAGAGCCGCGAAAGTACCGATTGCCAACCGATAGAGATGGACGACTGCAAAGATGTGACCTTTGCAAACTTGTATATGTTCCGCGTTATCCGTGTCAATGAACCGTATCACAGTTCTGTACGTATCCGCAATTGCGAGAACATCGCATTTCTGAACCTGCATAACTATTCTCAGATTAAATATACGAATAACATTGCAGTGTTCGATGTCAACAAAGACATTGACATCCGCCCGTGGGAACTTTCTCGCTTGATTGTAACCGGAAAAGAACCTCATCAGCAATCGTTAGGCAATGAAATAGGTAAGGTGAACCAATTGGCTTCCGATTTGGAATTTGCCGAAGGCATTGCGCGCGACAGTAAAGGTAACATTTACTTCTGCGACCATCGGATGCGTCGTATCTTTAAATGGTCGGTAGAGACAAACAGCTTGTCGCTGCTGGCAGATTTCCCGTGGAAACCCTCCAACCTGGCTTTTGATTCAGAAGATAATCTATTGGTATTGTTCAGATATGATGCGCAGCCGGGATATCTGATTAATGGTAAGCCGGAGGAAATGCCGGTAATGCCTGATACAAAAGGTACTTCTTTCAGCGGATATGGTAATTCCGCATATACAATGAGAGTCTACTCCATTGACCCGGAAAATCCGGAAGAGACCATCAAACTGTTGCCGCGTGTTCCGATGGGTCAAGTGAAGAACGTGTATAAGGCTCTTTATCCTTCTAACCGTTGGAGAGACTTCCACGATTTCAATGCGGTGTCGGTCTATGTTCCTGAAATGTGCTTCCTGGCACCGGATGGAAAAACTATCATTCCTCATTATTTCGACTTGTCACGTAGTTCTTCCCTGCTGGAAGCCTATCCGGGAAAGCCTTTCTATACATCTGATGAATATGACCGCAGAATGGTGAAGATGGATGTGGCCAATGACGGCACGCTCTCCAACTTGAGCTATTTTGTGGAGCAGGGCGAATTTGGTTCTGCTGTAGATAAGGAAGGGAACTTGTATGTGGCTGACGGAGAAATATATGTATTTGATAAGGATGGCAAGAAGAAAGGGATGATTCGTGTTCCCGAACGTCCGTCCACATTACAGTTTGGCGGTAAGGATGGCAATACATTGTTTGTCACAGGCCGTTCCAAGTTCTTTGGTGTACGTATTAAATAAGGAAAATCCATATTAAAACAATCTGTGTAATGAGAAATTATCAAATAATGAGATACCTGCTGATAGTCTGTTGGATTATCGGTAATATGCCGTCCGGGTGGGCGGCAGAGGGTGGTTCCACCTATACGCAAAGACCGGACGATCCGGAAGCATTCTACTTTACCCCGGAGAATTACGGCTTCAAGGCTGATGGAAAGTCTGACGTGACCGATGCACTTCAAGAGGCAATCAATCAGGTGAAGCGCGAAAAGAACTTTGGGATACTGTTTCTGCCGGAAGGAAATTATCGTATTAGCAAGACGATTCAAATTCCCTCATCCATTCGGCTGATTGGTTATGGGAAGAAACGGCCGGTGATTTATTTGGGAGCCGATACACCCGGTTTCCAGACTACTCAAAATTATATGATATGGTTTACGGGAGGGCTGGCACAAGAGGGCAGGAAGCCTTCGGATGCCGGTGCAGGTACTTTCTATAGTGCGGTGTCCAATGTGGATTTCCGTATAGACAAAGGTAATCCTCAAGCCGTCGCCATTCGTGCGCATTTTGCCCAGCATGGATTTATCAATCATTGCGACATTCGGATTGGTTCGGGGAAAGCCGGCATGTATGATGTTGGCAATGAACTGGAAGACGTCAGGTTTTATGGCGGTGAATATGGGATAATTTCCTCCAGGACTTCTCCGGGATGGCCTATGATGATGGTCGATACTTACTTTGAGGGGCAGAGAAAGGCGGCTGTCTATTCAAAAGAGGTGGGGTTTGCCATCGTCAATATGCATGTGAAGAATACGCCCGTTGCCTTTGAAATGGCAGAGAATCTGGCAGACCGTCTTCATGTGGAGAATTCGTTGTGGGAGAATATTTCGGAAGCCGGTGTCAGGGTGAGCGTAGAGGGAAATACTTTTTCGCAATTGAATCTGGTGAATGTGGATTGCAGGAATGTTCCCGTACTGGTGGATTATGCTCAAAGTGGAAAGAAAGTTGCCGGAAAAGCAAAAATGTACAGAGTCAAGGAGTTTACTTACGGTCTGGTGTATCAGGATTTGAATGATGCTTCTTCTTTCAGGGAAATATGTGAAATAGAGCCGGTGGCAAAACTGCCGGTTACACTTGGCAAGGACCTTCCGGTTCTTCCGGCAATGGAGACATGGGTCAATATCCGAGACTTAGGGGCAAAAGGTGATGGCGAGACTGATGATACGGAAGCTTTTGAGAAAGCTGTCTCTTTGCATAAAAACATCTATGTGCCCCAGGGTTGGTATCGCCTGACGAGAACGTTGAAGCTGTCTCCCGGTACTAAGCTGATTGGGCTGCATCCTTTTGGGACTCAATTTCTGTTGAAGGAAAGCGAGCCTGCATTCAGTGGTTTCGGCGTGCCTGTGCCTTTGGTTGAATCTTCCGAAGGTGGCGACGACATGCTGAATGGCATAGGTATTAATACCGGTGCGTATAATTACCGTGCTGTCGGCTGTAAATGGATGGCGGGTGAGCGCTCGTACTTGAATGATGTGAAGTTTGTAGGCGGGCACGGTACCTTGCGCAAACCTGCTCCGAATGCTTCCGGACAGTCGTCTTACCGCAGGGACGAGCGTCGGATTAGTTCCCCGTCTTCTCCGGTCATGGAAACCGGTAAGGATATGGCTTGGGACAACCAGTATTGGAGTTTGTGGATTACAAACAATGGCGGCGGGACAATTAAGGATGTTTGGACAGCCAGTACGTATGCTGCCAGTGGGCTTTATATTAGCGAAACGAAGACTCCGGGACGTATTTATGCCATGTCTTTGGAGCATCATGTCCGTACTGAAGCCCGTTTCCATAATGTGGCCAACTGGAAAATTTATGCTTTCCAGTTTGAGGAAGAAGGTCGTGAAGGGCCTGATTGTTATATGGCAGAAATGTCCAATTGTCAAAATATCGAAATGGTAAATGTGTGGATGTATCGCGTTATCCGTGCCTTTATGCCGAAGAGGATAGGTTTCCGCATATGGGATTGCAAGAATATCACTTTCCGTAATATGCACAATTATACGCAGATATTACCAGTCATAGAGTTTCCTATATATGATATGAATAAGAAGTTGCCCGTTTATTCGTGGGACTTTGCCCGTCTCACTGTTTCGGGTAGCGAGAAGAGCCTTCGCCCTTCCTGCACGGTCATGGACAAGCCAGTGAAGCTGGCTACCGGTTTTGAACTAGCCTCCGGAGCTACTACCGACAGTAAAGGAAATATCTACTTCTGTGAAAACCGTCTGAAGAAAATCTATAAATGGTCGGCAGACACGGAGCAGATTACTTTGATAGCCGATTATCCCTGGAAGCCTTTTACATTGGCTACTGATACGCAAGACAATCTACTGGTTATTTTCCGCTATGACCCTCAGCCGGGTTATCTGGTGAACGGCAAGCAGGAAACGGTAGTGCGCTTGCCGGATGATAATCCGATGTACAGTGGTTGGGGTAACAGTGGCTGGAGTGCTTGGGGGTATTCTTTTAATCCGGATAACGTGGATGCTACGATGAAGCCTATGCCACGTGTCGTTACAGCCAGTATGAAGAATATACAGAAAGTCATTCACCCTTCCAGTCGTTGGAGAGGTGACTTTGACAAGGTGGTTGCCAGTATGCCTGAGTATAGTTTTGTCGCTCCGGATGGCGTGACAATTATTCCGGATACCTATGATTTGGGGCGTTCTTGTGCTTTGACTGTTACAGTGCCCGGTCAGTCAGAACCGGTTTATATTGTAAATGAGATGAATAAAACGACAGTACAACTTTCTGTTGGTGTGGATGGCCGTTTGACAGAACAAGGAATAATATGTCCTTATGGCCAATACAGTAATGTGACTGATGCTGACGGGAATGTTTATGTTGCTGATGGTGAAATATTTGTCTATGACAAATCTGGTAAAGAGCAGAGACGTATTCAGATAGAAGAACGCCCGATTTCCTTGGCAATTGGTGGAAGGCAGAAGGATATGCTTTTTGTTACCACCTCAAGTTCTTTCTATGGAATTAAGATACGTTAGGTATTGTATAGGTAAAAAAGAATTAGCCCCTGCGGTCGTTTTATATCGCAGGGGCTAATTTATTATAAGAAGGTCTCTTTTCCTTATAGGCTGATTGTTTGGAATATTATTTTTCCAGCAGCTCTTTCAGAAAAGAATCCAGTTCCTCATCCAATCCTTTCAGTAGCTCTTCATTGACCAATAGAGTATCATCATCCATCAGCAACAGTTCTGCTATTGTTTCTCTATCATCATCCACCAGTACAAAAGAGAATGGTTTCAGAATAGTCAGCTTGTCGAACTTTCCTTCATTTTTCATGTTGCAGAGCAGTGAGGACAAGATACGCTCTACATTTTCGTAGAAATCATCCCCCTCGTATGTCATCCATTCTTCAATGGAAGTATTGGCAAGCTCTTCATCTTCATCATCAAAGATAGACAGTTCGCCCGAATTCTGATTCGGTTGCAGATGAATGTCTGTAACGATAGTCTGTTCGCAACCGCAGGTGTATTTGCCGATTGCTTTTTTAAGAGTGTCCTCCAAGAGTGCTAATGACGATTGACTGAGCTTCATAATAACTTTCTTTTCTTAATGGTTGTTCAAAGGTATAAAAAAAACGGTTATCTCTGCATCATTTGACTAAAAATCATCATCAAATCTGTTCATTTGCATGTTCAGGCGTGCCATTCCCTCTTTTCGTTTCTCCAATTCGTCTACATACATGCTGATAAAGATATAATAGGAGATGGTTCCATCATGTATTTCGCCTGTCTCTTTTTTGTCTGTCTTGCTTTTCTCACGGGCAAGGGTTTGCGCTTTTAATGCCCATTCCAAGGCAGTATCTATGCTGTCTTGCATTTCGTAGCCCAAAGCGGTGTTATAGGCTGCATACATTTTCTGTTTTCCTTTTTTTGTTTCGTAGGTCTGCTTCCAGAGCTCTACTGCTTTACTCCAATTTTCTTCTTTGGCATATACGGCTGCGTCACGCATATTTACAGAACCACCACTGAAGAGATAGCGGTTACTGGTTTTCCAATAGGGGAGTAGATGTCTTACCGGAACCGTTCCTGCAAATTCAGATGCTTGCTTCACCATGTCTTCTTCGCTGATGAGGCGGGAACGTACTGACGCTTCACCATTTCCTGCCTCTTCCCAGAAAATACTGTCATTGCTGTTGACGGTCACCATAGGACCTTTGCGGTTAGGTAAATATATTCTGACGGTAGTATATACCTTTACATCCACTGTGCCGAGGAACACACCCCAGTCGGGCATATAACTTATCTTGCGATTGGAACGCATTTGTATGTTTTCCAGGGCTATCAGGAAATCTACGTCCAAATTCTGTGTAAGTTCCAGTACTTCATCTCTCGATAATGTGCTTTCGCGGGGATTGATGTCTTTACTCCGGAGGGCAGAGTCGCATATCACAACCTCTTCAAAGTAGTTTTCGTTGGCAAGGGCCTCTGCAAGGGATTCGGTTGTTATTGCGGCGTCTCCATTGTAGTAGTTGGTGAGGCGTGCCACCTCATTCTCGCTTTTTTTCTGTTCTTCCTCAGTGATGATGAGTTTGTTGTCCGGTACGTTTGGCATGTTGTTGACAACAGCCACACGTTTCAGTGTTGCCGGGAAACTGACTTCTGCCGGAAGCATATAATCAATGGACAGTTGTTCTACACTCTGGCAGCTGCCTAACAGCAGAGACCCCATCAATAACAGACAATAGTGATATTTGGTCATAGTCTTTGGTTTTGTTCTTTGGAGCAAAAGTACTCTTTTAGCTGAATATTCAAAAGCTGGAACGAATAAAAAATGTGATAATGTGGTAGGAGAAAAAGTGATAGGGTGATAAAAGATACCTGACGGTATCATCTTATCACCCTATCGCCTTATCATTTTATAGCTTTGCTTTATGCATTCCGTCCGTGGCAGTTTTTGTATTTCTTACCGCTTCCGCAAGGACAAGGATCATTGCGTCCTACGGTCTTCTCGGCACGGATAGGTTCGCGTCTTGGTTGTTCACGTGTATCTTGTGCCGCAGCGGCCTGCTGGTTCGGGTCATTCAAATCAACCTTCTGTTCGCGATACTTGCTCATATCCTGGCGTTGTTCCGGAGCAGCCTGGCGCACCTCTACTTGGCGGGGAGCCTGGGGAGCCTCAGGGGCTTCAGCCGGAGCCTCTTGTACCGGGATTTGTCCACGCATTAAGATAGAGATAGTCTGATTATTAATCTTATTCACCATGGCATCAAACAAGTTCACAGATTCCAGCTTGTAAATCAGCAGCGGGTCTTTCTGCTCGTAACTTGCATTCTGCACGGAGTGTTTCAGCTCGTCCAGCTCGCGCAGGTTTTCTTTCCATGCTTCGTCGATGACGTGCAGCAAGATGGATTTCTCGAATGACTTCACCACCTCCTTACATTCTGTCTCATAAGCTCTCTTCAGGTTGCAGGAGATGTTATACATACGTTTTCCGTCTGTGATGGGGATAAGTATGTTTTCGTACATGTGTCCCTGCGTTTCGTATACTTGTTTGATGACCGGATAGGCTATCTGTGCCATACGTTCTGTCTTGCGTTTGAAGAGTTCCATGGCAGCGTCAAAAGTTCTGTCTGCCAGTTTTTCTTTCTTCTCATTACGGAATTCCTCTTCGGTGAAAGGTACTTCCATGGCAAGTGTCTGGAGCACATCCATCTTGCAGTTTTCGTAGTCGGGCGCTTCAATGGCATTGGCACAACGGTCCCAAATCATGTTCACGATATCCATGCCGATACGTTCGCCCATCAAAGCGTGGCGGCGTTTGGTGTAGACTACTGTACGTTGCTTGTTCATCACGTCGTCATATTCCAACAGACGCTTACGGATGCCGAAGTTGTTTTCCTCAACTTTCTTTTGTGCACGTTCAATGGACTTGGAAATCATGCCGTGTTCAATCATTTCACCTTCTTTGAAACCCAGTTTGTCCATTACACTGGCAATGCGGTCACTGGAGAACAAACGCATCAGGTCATCTTCCAAAGATACGAAGAATACAGAAGAACCCGGGTCGCCTTGACGTCCTGCACGACCACGTAACTGACGGTCCACACGGCGTGATTCGTGGCGTTCTGTACCGATGATGGCAAGACCGCCTGCAGCTTTCACTTCCGGACTCAGCTTGATGTCGGTACCACGGCCGGCCATATTGGTAGCGATGGTTACAGCACATTTCAAACCGGCAGTAGCCACAATATCCGCTTCCTTCTGATGCAGTTTGGCATTCAATACACTATGTTCAATCTTACGCATGGTAAGCATTTTGCTCAACATTTCAGAGATTTCAACAGAAGTGGTACCCACCAGTACGGGGCGTCCTGCTGCCACCATTTTTTCTATCTCTTCGATGACTGCTTTATATTTTTCACGTTTTGTCTTGTAAACGCGGTCATTCATGTCATTACGGGCAATGGGGCGGTTAGTCGGAATAACCACTACATCCAGTTTGTAGATGTCCCACAACTCGCCGGCTTCTGTTTCTGCCGTACCGGTCATACCGGATAGTTTGTGGTACATACGGAAATAGTTCTGTAATGTAATGGTGGCAAAAGTCTGGGTGGCAGCTTCTACTTTCACGCCTTCTTTGGCTTCGATGGCTTGGTGCAAACCGTCAGAATAACGACGTCCTTCCATGATACGTCCCGTCTGCTCATCCACAATCTTCACTTGGCCGTCAATTACCACATATTCGTCATCTTTCTCGAACATGGTGTATGCCTTCAACAGTTGGTTGATGGTATGCACACGTTCGCTTTTGATGGCATAGTTGGTCATCAGGGCATCCTTCTTTTCAAGGCGCTGTTCGTCTGTCAGCTCTGTTTCGTTTTCCAAGGCAGAGAGTTGCGCTGTGATATCGGGGAGTACGAAGAAAGTGGGGTCCTCTACATTGCTACTAATCAAGTCTACGCCCTTGTCCGTCAAATCCACGCTGTTCATTTTCTCTTCGATAACGAAGTACAGCGGGTCAGTCACCTCGTGCATGCGCTTGTTGTTCTGCTCCATGTAGATTTCTTCGGTCTTCAGCATACCGGCCTTGATGCCTTGTTCGCTGAGGAACTTGATGAGTGCCTTGTTCTTGGGCAGGCACTTGTGACTGCGGTACAAAGCGAGGAAGCCTTCTTCCTGGTCTTTCTTATCGTTTGATGCAATCAGGCGCTTGGCATCGGCCAGGTATTGGGTAGCCAGTTTTTTCTGAGCTTCTACCAGACGTTCCACTTGCGGGCGGAGCTGTTCGAAGAGTTGGTCATCGCCTTTGGGAACCGGTCCGGAGATAATCAGCGGAGTACGGGCATCATCAATCAATACTGAGTCCACCTCATCGACAATGGCATAATTATGTTGGCGTTGTACCAGGTCTTTGGGGCTGATAGCCATGTTGTCACGCAGGTAGTCGAAACCGAATTCATTGTTTGTACCGAACGTGATATCTGCCAGATAAGCTTTGCGACGGGCATCAGAGTTGGGCTGGTGCTTGTCGATGCAATCTACACTCAAACCGTGGAACATGTAAAGAGGACCCATCCATTCGGAGTCACGTTTTGCCAGATAGTCGTTCACTGTTACCACGTGCACGCCGTTACCAGTCAGGGCATTGAGGAATACCGGTAGGGTAGCTACCAATGTCTTACCTTCACCGGTTGCCATTTCGGCAATCTTACCTTTATGTAGAACCACACCACCGAATAGCTGTACATCATAATGTACCATGTTCCATACAGTATCGTTACCACCTGCTATCCAATGGTTCTGGTAGATGGCTTTATCGCCTTCGATGCGTACAAAGTCTTTAGTGGCAGCCAGTTGGCGGTCAAAATCGGTAGCTGTAACCACTATTTCTTCATTTTCAGAGAATCGTTTGGCTGTTTCCTTTACAATAGAGAAAGCGGTGGGTAATACTTCGTCCAGCGCTTTTTCATAAATCTCCAATATCTCTTTCTCGATTTTATCGATTTCTTCCCATGTAGACTCGCGTTTATCGTAATCGAGCGTTTCTACATGCTCTTTCAGTTCGGCGATACGTTTACGGTCATCGGCCACCGAATCCTGAATATGTTGTTTCACCACATCGATACGGTGACGCAACTCATCGTTCGACAATTTTTCAAGTTCGGGCGAAATAGCCTTTATTTTCTGAATGTAAGGCTCTATTTCTTTTAAATCGCGCTGCGACTTATTACCGAACAGCTTTTTTAATAAATCATTAAATCCCATATAAAGTATTTGTTTTATTCGTTAAAAATTACCTATAAGGCAAAGGTATAACATACCCTGCAAAAATAGTGCAAATTTTGCTAACTCCGCAAAAAGGAATGAATTAGTACTGTATTTCGGGAAGCGGAGCATCGGCCGAACCATTCGGCGAACGAATCCGCAAAAGGCGAGAAACGGTAGGAGCGATGGCCGTCGCACGCACCGGAGAAGTGATACGTACCGGCTTCACATCGTGTGCCAAAATAAAACACGGTGCAGGAACAGCATTGACACGAACATATTCGCGGGTATCGTTCGCATCCTCATAGACGACCTCCCAACCGGGACACAAATCCAGCACGAGATCACCCGACAGTTTGGGATAATAGCCGTTTCGCATGGCGGCGACACGATCGGTTCCATTACTCAGCAACAGACGTTGCGATGTATAAACGTCTTGTACACCCGTCATCTGAATCAGAAACGAAGCTGCCCGATTACGCATTTCATCGGCATCGATATCACGCTCCTTAATCAGTTTCCGGTTCAAGAAAATCTGTCGATTCTGGTAACCTATCACCCAATCTCCTTGACCGTAAAGAGCCATCAGATAAACATTCAGCAAAGAGACTGCACGCCGGGGATAAAATTCTCCCGAAGGTATATTATAAATGGGCGACTCTTTCGCCTCCCCCTTGAAATATCCCGTAGAGGTCAAAAAAACGACCGTGTTGGCAAGACCCACTTTCTTGTCTATTTCATCGAGCAGACGGGCTATATCCCTATCCAGTCGCACATAAGTATCCTGCAACTCCAAGCCGTAGTCCTGTATGGTCTTGTTCAGATACACGCCGGCCGTATAACCGACATTCAGCATATCGAGGACACCACGGCGTCCCAAAAGTCCTTTATCCAAGAACTCCACGGCAACATCGGTAATCTCCTGATTAACCAAAGCCGTCGTCTTAAACTGCACGAACTTATCACGGCCGTCTCGGGCAAAAGTTCGTTTAAAAGAAAAATCATTCGTCAGATACGGTATGGCCGTATAACGGTCGGGCGTATAAACCGGAGTCCAAGAAAGCGTATCGATACGAGCCGATAAAGAACGCACATAATTGAATTGTTCGACATAAGCGGGAACATCACGATAATAAGTGGTCGTCGCCCACTTGCCGTTTCTATCGTTAATCCAGAAAGCGCAATTAGCCGCATGTCCCGCACTGATAATAGACTGCTGTGCATCGGGCGCTACGGCATACACGCGTCCCAATCCTCCGCTCACGATTTTTACCTCGTCGCTGAGCGTCGAAGTACGAATACGTTCAGGTGAAAAAGTTTCATCGGTATAATTCCCTATCTTAGACGGGTCGTTCAGAATAAACTCTTCCCGCAGAAATGCCGTATTGAAAAAACGCTCCGACGGAATGCCATGAAAAAACGGAGTTGTTCCCGTATACAGAGTAGCCGTTGCCGAAGCCTTATCGATATTCGGGAAATCGAAAACCAAATTTTCACAGACAACTCCCTCTCGCATCAACCGTTTAAAACCCTTTTCCCCGAAAAGGTGTT
>ENA-ORTS01002027-ORTS01002027.1-human-gut-metagenome-genome-assembly--contig:-NODE-2027-length-12728-cov-2.770457_pt1 | contig 12728 bp, 9 predicted proteins | sample MGYA00241911_ERZ509186 | MGnify/ENA primary metagenome ERZ509186 (study PRJEB26280, sample SAMEA2338852) | human gut metagenome | biome: human gut; feature: human-associated habitat; material: faeces...
TGGGCTGCTTCCAGACCGTTGGCGATCTGAAGTGCGATCCCTACTGCCTCTTTTACGGACAATTTGCCCTTTTCTTCAATATATTTTTTCAATGTGATTCCATCGACAAGTTCCATAACGATATAATACATACCGTTTTCTTCTCCGACATCATAGATCCCTACAATGTTTGGATGAGAGATGCCGGCGATGGCCTGTGCCTCTCCACGGAATTTTGTCACAAATTTTGTATCTTCACTATAATCCTGTTTTAATATCTTAATGGCAACATAACGGTTTAACCGGTGGCATTTTGCACGGAATACATCAGCCATACCACCACTGCCAACTTTTTCAAGTATTTCATAACGATCACCAATAATGGTTCCTATACTTACCAAAATAACGCCTCCATTCTCTCTTCTAAATTCTCACAAGCACGACACTGATGTTATCTTTTCCGCCGGTCTTATTTGCCTCGTCAACCAGCTGTCTCGCCGCCTGTTCCATATCTTCCGGATTCTTCTTTATGATTGCTTCTATCGTCTTATCTTCCATCATATTCGATAATCCGTCGGAGCACAACAAAAGCACGTCCCCTTCTTCCACTTCGATTTCAAAGCAGTCTGCCTTGACCTCCGGATTGGTTCCAAGAGCCCGTGTGATAATATTCTTATTTGGATGCGTACGCATCTCTTCTTTTTGTAGTTTTCCGGACTGCACCATCTCTTCTACCAGAGAGTGGTCTACAGTCACCTGTGTCAAAGATTCTTTACACACATACAATCTCGAATCTCCAACATTGACAACATAAACTGTTTTTCCCAATACCATCGCTGCAACTACCGTCGTTCCCATACCATATAAAGACGGATCTTCTTTTGACGCCTGATATACTTTCTCATTCGCCGCTGCTACAGCTTGCTCAAAGATCCCGATCGGGGTGATCTTTGTACTCTTTTGTATCTGCGATACAATTTCCTCCACACACATTCGTGAAGCGGTATCACCTGCATTATGACCTCCCATACCATCGGCCACAATAAACAGATTTGGGAAACTTCCAATCTCCGTATCCTGACAGAAAACGTAGTCCTGGTTGGCAGTTCTCATGCGTCCCGTATCTGTTAACGAAAATGTTTGCACAGTCTAACCTCCTTATTCAGAAGTGGGCCGGTTCATAAATTGATTACGTAACTGACCGCAGGCAGCATCTATATCGCTCCCCATCTCTCTTCTTATTGTAACATTTATTCGATTTTCTTCAAGTACTAATTTAAAATCTCTAATGTTTTCTTCTTTCGAACGATGGCATTTTCTCTCTTTTACTTCGTTGAGCGGAATGAGATTGATGTGGCAGTTCAAGCCTTTACATCTTCTTGCAAGCTCCAAAGCATGGGCTTTTCCGTCATTCACACCATCGATCATACTATATTCAAAGGTCACTCTGCGACCTGTATAGTCAACATATTCACGACAGACAGAAAAAATTTCTTCGATGGAATATTTTTTTGCGATTGGCATCGTTTTTTGTCGAATTTCGTCATTCGGTGCATGAAGACTGATTGCCAATGTGATCTGTAATTTTTCTTTCATCAGATCACGAATGCGGTCGACCAGACCACAAGTAGACACCGTGATACTTCTCTGACTGATCTGAATCCCCTGTGGATGCGACAACAGTTTCACAAATCGGATCAGATTGTCATAATTATCAAGCGGTTCGCCCATTCCCATAACGATAACATTGGATACGCGCTCACCGGTCTCCTTCTGAATCTCATAAATCTGCGAAAGCATCTCGCCGGCAGTCAGGCTTCTCGTAAGCCCGGTCAACGTGGAAGCACAAAAAGTACATCCCATCCGGCATCCAACCTGAGAAGAAATACACACGCTGTTGCCATGATGATATTTCATCCACACACTCTCGATCAGATTGCCATCGGCTAGGGAAAACAGGTATTTTGCCGTATCTCCGGCTTTTGACATCTGTTTTTTCACAAGTGCCACACCGGAAACCATGTAGTTTTCCTGCAATGGCTCCAAAAATGCTTTCGGAAGATTGGATATTTCTTCCAAATTTTCAACCTGTTTTTTATGGATCCATTCAAATAACTGTTTTCCGCGGAACGTCTTTTGCCCCATACTTTCGGCAAGTTCTGTCATTTCTTCGATTGTAAGACTTCGCAAATCCTTCTTTTCCATCTATTTCTCCTTTACGAGTCGTGCCACAAAAAAACCGTCGCTGCCATTGACACCCGGCAGGATCTGAAGCATTCCCTCTTTTGTCATCTTGTTCCGAAGCGATTCCGGAAGAAATTCATCCAGACTCTCTCGTTTCAGCGGAAAATGTTCTTCGAGATAGGCAACATTTTCCTCATTTTCCTGCGGACTGACGGTACATGTGCTGTAGATCAATGTACCTCCCGGCTTCAATGCCGGCAGAATCCCGTTCAGAATCTCTCTCTGAATCGGCACAAGCTCTTCGATATGGGAAACGGCATCATAGCGTATCTCTGGCTTTTTCCCGATCACTCCGATCCCGGAACACGGAACATCCGCCAGTATAACATCTGCCATTTCTTTCCATTCCGGATCTTCTTTTCTGGCATCCCAGACTTTTATCTCCACTTCCGGTTCGTGCAGTCTGACTGCATTTTCCCGGATCCGTATCAGTTTCTTTTCGGACACATCTCTCGCACAGATATGTCCTTTCCCTTTCAAAAGATCAGCGGCATGAAATGTCTTTCCCCCGGGGCTGGCGCACACATCAAGTACCCGGTCTCCCGGCTTTATACCGGAGATCACTCCCGGAAGCATCGAACTTTCATCCTGTACGGTAAAATGTCCTTCGGAAAATCCCGGAAGAGTTTCCACATTTTCGACATGTGTAAGGCAGAACCCCTCATTTAAATGCGGCAGCTCATTTACTTCGATGCCTGCCTCTTCCAATTCTTTCCTTACTTCTTCCGGCGACGCATTTTTCGTATGTACCCGGATACAGACCGGTTTTGTCTCCTGAAACGCTGCCAGCATCTTCTTCGTACTCTTTTTCCCATACTGGGTCAATAAGAGCGTACAAAGTTCTTTTGGCACCGCGTACAAAAACGAATATTTGTCCACAATATCCCGCTTTTTCGCCGCCATCTCTTCGCGCAGTTTTTCTTTGTCTTTTCGCGCCAGATTACGTAACACGCCATTGACAAACCCGGAATATTTTCCCAGTTTCTTCCTTTTTGTCAATAAAACCATCTCATTGCAGGCGGCGGCATCCGGCACCTTATCCATATAAAACAACTCATAAGTTCCCATCCGCAGGATCGTGCGGATGACCGGATCCATCTTTGCTACCGGCGTATGGGAAACCGCTCCCAGATATTCATCCAGCTCGATTGCCCGTTCAATGGTTCCCAATGCTTCTCTCTGTACGAAATGCCGGTCCCTCGCCATATGCATGGTTTCTTTCCGGCAAATCTCATGAAACAATTCATCGCTATGCTTTTTTTCTTCCAATGTTCCATAGACGATATCAAATATATAATCTCTCACAAATTTTCTCCATTACTCTTCACAGCCAAGCAGGTCGCCCGCTTTCATCTGCATGCCACGCAGAAAATCTCCGGCAGCCATCCGTTTCTTTCCTTCCAGTTGAACCTGCCGTGCTTTCAGGCAGCCTTTTCCCGTCTGGATCAAAAATCCGTCTTTTTGCAGTTCCACGATCTCGCCAGGTCTGCCTTTGCTGTCATTGTCCACGACGTCAGCTTCCCAGATCTTGAGCAGTTTTCCATGATAATGCGTATACGCACTCGGCCACGAATTCAAACCACGCACATAACGCTCGAGACGAACCGCCTCTTCCTGAAAATCCAGTTCTCCCATCTCCCGCGTGAGCATTTTGGCATACGTGCTCTCTTCGTCTTTCTGCTTCACCGGCTTTACTTCACCATTTTCAATCTCTTCCAGCGTTTTCAGAAGCAATGGTCCACCGAGGGTAGAAAGCTGATCAAACAGGCTCTCGCCGGTTTCTGTACCAAGCAGCGGCACTTCTTCCGTGGCAAGCATATCTCCGGTATCCAGTCCGACATCCATCTGCATGATCGTGACTCCGGTCTTTTTATCACCTTCCAGAATCGACCATTGAATCGGCGCTGCCCCACGCCATCTCGGCAAAAGGGAAGCATGCACATTGACGCATCCATATTTGGGAAAATCCAGAATTTCTTTTGACAAAATCTGTCCAAAAGCAACGACTACGATAATGTCGCAGGAAATCTGTTTTAACGTCTCTACAAACTCCGGATCTTTGACTTTTTGCGGCGTATATACCGGAATCCCATGTTTTACCGCCACTTCTTTGACTGGTGTAAAAATGAGTTTTCCGCTGCGTCCTCTCGCCTTATCCGGCTGCGTAACAACGGCTTTTACCGTGTGTTTTTCCGATGCGGTCAGCGTCTCCAGCACCGGCACGGCAAAATCCGGGGTTCCCATAAAAATAATATCCATTTAGTCCTCCATTTCCTCGTCCACATCGACAAGCTGGCCTTCTACTTTATCGACATACAACTGTCCGTCAAGATGCTCGATCTCATGGATCAAGGCGCGGGCAAGAAGTTCTTCGCCCTCGATCTCAAATTCATTCATATCAAGATCATAAGCTTTTGCGCGCACAATATTGGGTCTTGTCACGATACCGGCTTTTCCCGGTACACTTAAGCATCCCTCGCTGCCGCGCTGCTCTCCTTCGGTATGAGTGATAACCGGATTGATCAATATGATCGGAGAGTCCCGCTCCGGACTGATATCGATTACGGCGATCCGTTTCAGGATTCCTACCTGAGGTGCTGCCAGTCCGACACCGTCTGCCTCATACATCGTATCCAGCATATCCTGCACAAGCTCTCTTGTCTTATCTGTCATTTCTTTTACTTCTTTGGCTTTTTTTGTAAGTATTTCGTCGCCAATAACACGTATGTTTCTGATTGCCATAGTTTTCGTCCTTTCTTATCCATCTAACTCATACTGCACATAACATGAATGTTGTCTGTTTTCCATCCATGCGGTAATTTCTTCCTTGATTCCAAGAAGCATCTCCGTCTCCGCTCCTTTGATCATCAGCTGCCAGTGGAAACGGTCTTTCCGCTTTCGAAGTCCACCTGCGGATGGCCCTAACACGCTGACTTTTCCGGCATACCTCTGCGAGATCCATTCTGCCATTTTTTGTAAGATTTTCTCGCACTCCTCTTTTTTTTCTGCGGATATCATCACGCGAAGCATCGCTTTACACGGTGGATATCCGAGCATTCTGCGGTACGCCAGCTCATTGTCATAGAAAATGGTATCGTCATGCTTTCGGATGCTCTCGATAACATAATGTTCCGGCTTGTACGTCTGAATGATCACTTCGCCCGGCTTTTCACCGCGGCCGGCTCTTCCGCTTGCCTGCTGCAAAAGCTGAAACGTCCGCTCACTGCTTTGATAATCCTGCTCAAACATACTCATATCAGCAGCAAGAGCAGCCACCAAGGTAACATTCGGAAAATCATGCCCTTTTACAATCATCTGGGTTCCGATGAGAATATCTGCTTTTCCCTCGCGGAACGCGGACAAAATTCCCTCATGTCCGTTTTTTCCGGTCGTGGTGTCAGCATCCATTCGCAAAATTCGTGCTTTCGGCATCAAATGGCGAAGCATCTCTTCGACTTTCTGTGTCCCCAGTCCAAACGTCGCGATATAGGGAGAACCGCATTCCGGACACCGCTCCGGCATCGCGACAGAATGTCCGCAATAATGACATACCAGCGTGTCCACATCGCCCACATGATTTTTATGTGCTGTCATCGATACATCACAATGAGAACATTGTATCACATTTCCGCAATTTCTACAAGAAACAAAACCGGCATACCCTCTGCGGTTAATAAATAACATCGCCTGTTCGCCCTTTGCAAGGCACTCTTGCAGTTTCTGCTGCAAAAGGCGGCTGAACACAGAACGGTTTTTCGCTTTCAATTCTTCCCGCAGATCCACGATATCTATGTTTGGAAGTGCCGCATTACCGGCACGTTTCGTCAAACGGTATTCTTTGTAACGTCCTTCTTTTGCTGCCTGATAACTCTTCACCGAAGGCGTCGCCGAGCCGAGAACCACACTTGCCCCTGCCAGTTTTGCCCGGTATACCGCCACTTCATCGGTGTGATACCGGGGCGAACTTTCACTGATATAACTTGTCTCATGTTCTTCATCCATAATAATGATGCCAAGCCGCTCAAATGGCGTAAACAAAGCAGATCTCGGTCCTATCATTATATCAATATCCCCATTTTTTGCCATTTCAATCTGGTCTGCCCGTTCGCCCTCAGAAAGCCGCGAATGCAACACAGACACTCTTCCCGGAAATCGTTTTTGAAACCGTGAAACGGTCTGAAATGTCAAGGCAATCTCCGGAATCAAAACGATCGCCTGTTTTCCCTCTGCCAGCACTTCACTGAGAAGCTGCATGTAAACTTCGGTTTTTCCACTTCCGGTAATCCCATATAATAAATAGGTTCTTCGTATCCCTTCTCCATATTCTTTTACAAAATCTTCCACTATTTTCTGCTGTTCCTCGTTTAGTTTTGGTGGAAGCTGTCTTCCCTGCGCCGGTTCCTGTACCGCTTTCCGGTAAATGCGCTCTTTGCTCACGCGCACAATCCCGTCTTTTACAAGTCCATCGATCACGGCTTTATTTGCCTTGTATTTTTGGATCGCCGTACGCCGGTTGATGACATCTCCCTCGGCGAGCATTCCCTCGATCAGCCGTACCTTGGCAGCATAACGTCTTCGTTTATATTCCCCCAGAATGTCTTTTACTTTATTCTTTTCCATAGCAAAAGTAAGCCAGTGTTCTTCCACTGACTTCACTTTTTTTCGTATCGGAATTACAGTTTTGATCGCCTCATTCATCGTCGAGCCATAACGCTCTCTAATAAATCCTGCCACCTGCAGGAGTTCGCTTTCTACCGGCATCTGCTTTGTGGCGATGCTCACGATCTCTTTCATGCGTGAGACATCAAATGCGGCTTTTTCTGTCAAATGAATGACAAAACCTTTCAAGAGGCGGTTTCCCCGCCCAAAAGGCACCTGAACCGGAGTTCCGATCCGAATCTCCGATTCCAGGCGCTTTGGTACTATATATTGATACGTTTTGTCTAACGCTTCGACGCTGATATCTACGATGATATCCGCAAACATTACATCACAACCTTTTGCACTACTTCATCCATGTGCATTCCGCGGGAACCTTTTACCAAGATCCAATCGCCCTCTTTGGCACATTCCTTTACAAACGCAGCGACCTCTTCATTGTCTTTACAAATTTTTACAGCAATATTCGAAGTTTCTTCCACTTGTTTTGCGATGAAAGAAGCTCCTTCACCCACTGTAACCACAAGATCCAATGTTTTGCCCTTCTGCGCTTCTTCTACAATAAATTCGCCGATTCCGCGATGCAGCTTTTCGGACTGTTCTCCGAGTTCCAGAACATCTCCCAGCACCACGATCTTCTGTCCCGTCTTTGCATAATCAAACAGGGCATCGATATTGCTGTTAATGGAGTCCGGGCTGGCATTGTACGTATCGTCGATCACATGATATCCATGGGCATCTTTTCGTTCTCCACGCATGGAAAACGGACGGTACTCTTTCAACGCCTGTACGGCATCGTCAAACGCCACACCAAACTGCTCCCCGAGAGCCATCGCAACCAAGGCATTATTCACATTGTGGCCGCCCATCACAGACAATTCGACTTCGCCTGTCTGTCTGCCATGATAGACAAATTTCTGTCCGGTTTCGGTCACCGCAAGATCCGTCGCCCGCACCTCGCAGTCCGCTTCGGTTCCATAATAACAGATCGGACATTTGGCCTCGCACAATGAATATGGCACATTTTCATCGGTAATCTGCTTCATGTCGCCATTTCCGCAAATATACAATTTGCCATCGTGGGAAGTTCCGACATATTTGACAATATGTCCTTTCTCCTTGGCAATATTTTCACGGCTGCCAAGATTTCCGATATGGGACACCCCGATATTGGTCATTACTGCCGTCTGTGGTTTGGCAATTTCTACCAGTCGCGCCATCTCGCCCGGAAGACTCATTCCCATCTCAAAGATCGCAAGTTCGGTCTCCGGCTCCAATTCAAACATCATCAGAGCAACCCCGATCTGGCTGTTCCAATTTCCCTGCGTCTTTACGACACGGTATTTTTTCTCCAATACCGCGCTGATCATCTCTTTGGTCGTCGTTTTTCCGACACTTCCCGTCACACCGATAACCGGAATATCAAACCGGCTGCGATAATACGCCGCTGCCTTTTGAAGTGCCGCAAGGGTGTCTTCCACATAAATACAGCAGCCCGAAGCCGCCGGTGCAACATCTTTTCGCGATGAAAATGTCACGCCGGCTCCTGCCTGCATCACCTGTGGGATAAATTGATGGGCATCTACCCGTTCTCCCACGATCGGTACAAACAGAGAACCTTTTCCGGCTTTTCGTGAATCGGTCACCACATTTGTAACAACACCATTTTCGTCTCCCCAAAGCAGCGTTCCGTCCACTGCTTTGAGGATTTCACTGATACCAATTGGAATCATCGTTCTCGTCTTTCCTCTCTATCCGATCAGCCGATGACATCTGCCATATCAAACCGGCCAGTCTCTTTTCCATTCAAAAATTTCGCTGCGGCAACCGCACCTTTTCCAAATACTGCCTTACTGTATGCCGTATGGGAAAATGTTACCACTTCATCCGTTCCGGCAAAGATCACATCGTGGTCGCCGACAATCGTTCCGCCGCGCACCGCGCTGATTCCGAGTTCTTTTTTGCCTCGTTTTTCTCTTCTTTGGGAACGGTCAAAAATATATTCATACCGGTTATCCATCGCCTCATTGACAGCATCTGCAAGAGCAAGTGCCGTTCCCGATGGAGCATCCAGTTTCTGGTTATGATGTTTCTCTACGATCTCCACATCAAATCCCTCTGCTGCCAGCACCTTAGCAGCTTCCTGCACAAGGCGCATCAAAGTATTGATTCCCAGTGACATATTGGCAGATTTTAACACTGCTGTCTTTTTCGATGCCTCTTCAATCTTTGCCAACTGTGCCTCGTCATACCCTGTCGTACACAATACAACCGGCACTTTCTTTTCTTCACAGTATGCCAAAAGATCATCCAAAATCTTTGGTGTCGAAAAATCGATCACGGCATCGGCTTCCACATCACAGTCTTTGATGGAAGAAAATACCGGGTAATCCTTGGAACCGTCATCCACAATGTCAATTCCTGCTACGATTTCTGCTTCTGCATCTTCACTTACAATTTTTGTAATTGTTGTTCCCATAGCGCCATTACAGCCGCTCATAATGATTCTTGTCATGTTGTACATTTCCTTCCGTTGTCTTTATTTTACTTCAATCCCTGCTTTTTTCATCTCGTCAGCAAGCACTTTGGCATGCGCCTCTTCCATCTCGGTCAATGGCATACGAAGTGGGCCTACTTCCATTCCCATCAGGTTCATTGCCTTTTTGACCGGAATTGGGTTCACTTCGCTAAACAATGCATGGATCAGATCCAGATATCCCAACTGCATATCCATTGCTTTTTTCGTATCACCGGCAAAGAATGCAGCTGTCATATCATGTGTCTCCTGTGGCAGAATATTAGAAAGCACGGAGATCACACCTTTTCCGCCGAGGGAAAGTACCGGGATGATCTGGTCGTCATTTCCGGAATACAGATCCACGGAACCGCCTGCCATGCTCAGTACGTCTGCCACTTCGGAAAGATCGCCTGTCGCATCTTTTACACCTACAATATTATCTACTGTCTTGCACAATTCTACTACGGTTTCCGGTGCAATCTTCACGCCGGTACGTCCCGGAATATTGTAAAGAATAATCGGAATGTTTACGCTTTCCGCAACGGCTTTGAAATGTGCTTTCAATCCGTTCTGTGTACATTTATTATAATATGGTGTTACTAACAAAAGGCCGTCCGCACCGGCTGCCTCTGCTTTTTTCGAGAGATCAACCGCAGTGCGTGTACAATTAGAACCTGTTCCGGCGACTACCGGGATTCTTTTATTTACTACTTCGCAGCAATAACGGATACACTCGATATGCTCTTCCACCGTAAGAGTAGAAGCTTCGCCTGTTGTACCGCAGATAATGATCGCATCCGTATGTCCTGCGATCTGCTGCTCGATTACTTCTTTTAATTTGTCATAGTTCACACTTCCGTCCTGATTCATAGGAGTAACAAGTGCTACTCCGGCTCCTGTAAAAATAGCCATAATTTCCTCCATTCTGCCGCGCCGCGGCGGCCATACATATATTTTTCCTGTAATGTAACCATTCAGGATCCAATGTAGGGGTGTCCTAAATAGTTACGTTGTTACAAACAGTTGAGTTTCTTTGCACTAAAACTAAAAAGGATATGCAACGTTCCGTGGAATGCTGCATATCCGCAATTTCAATACTTTGTAGCACTCCATCATAAAGATGACAGTCATATACCTGTTTGATATATGCCCAGGGTTAGCAGCATCAGGTCACTGCCCCCTTCGGCAGACTTTCCTTTCTTTGAGCCATCACTTGTGTACCTGACACATCAGGAAAAATACTGATAAAGTCCGCGCCTCTACTGTTTTATTAACTTACTTTTTATCATAACACTTCTGTATGTGTTCGTCAAGAACTTTTCATGCAGTCATGAATCGGTTTTACTCTTGAAATTCTAACATTAAATCAATTCATGAATCTCCTGCAGTGATTTGACACCGATCTCGCCTTCATGGATCACGGTATAGATTCCATCTGCCGTAGCTTTTGCTGCTGCCATCGTCGTCATATATGGAATTTTTGCCTTAATCGCATTTTTACGGATGTAACTGTCATCAAATGCCTTCTCATCGCCCGTCGCCGGAGTATTGATGATCAGCTGGATCTTTCCATTGATGATTGCATCCACGATGTTTGGTTTGCCTTCCTGCATCTTATTGATACGTTCTGCCTTGATTCCATTTTCTTTCAGCAATTCGTACGTTGTTCCGGTTGCGAGAATTCCAAAACCGCAATCCTCGAATTTCTTTGCTACTTCAACGAGTTCCGGTTTGTCTTTCTTGCTGACACTCATCAGCACATTTCCTTCCTTCGGAAGTCTTGTCTGTGTCGCTTCCTGTGCCTTAAAGAAGGCCTCTCCGACATTTTCCGAAAGTCCGAGAACTTCTCCGGTCGAACGCATTTCCGGTCCGAGTACCGGGTCTACTTCCTGGAACATATTGAATGGGAATACGGCTTCCTTCACACCATAGTATTTTGGATTTACCGGTTTCATATTCTCGATCGGAGAAGGATTTCCGGTCAATTCTCTTGTCATGATCTGGGTTGCCAGTTTTACCATCTGTACATTACATACTTTCGATACCAATGGAACCGTACGGGAAGCTCGCGGATTTGCCTCCAATACATATACTTTTCCATCTTCGATCGCATACTGCATATTCATCAATCCGCAGACGCCCATTTCTTCGGCAATTCTGCGTGTGTAATCTTTGATCGTCTCGACAAGTTCTGCCGGAATATTTTTGGATGGAAGGATACATGCGGAATCTCCCGAATGCACTCCTGCCAGTTCAATATGCTCCATAACAGCCGGTACAAAAGCGTGTTTTCCGTCTGCGATCGCATCTGCCTCGCATTCCATCGCATGACGAAGGAAACGGTCGATCAGGATCGGGCGGTCCGGTGTCACACCTACGGCTGCTGCCATATATTGTTTCAGGCTTTCCGGATCATTGACTACTTCCATGCCACGTCCGCCGAGGACATAGGATGGACGAACCATAACCGGATAACCGATCTCATCTGCAATTTTAAGCGCATCTTCTACATCTACCGCCATCCCTGCTTCCGGCATTGGAATGTTCAATTTTTCCATCATGCCGCGGAACAGATCACGGTCTTCTGCCATATCAATGATCTCCGGCGAAGTTCCGAGGATATTGACTCCATTTTTCTTCAGATCTGCTGCCAGATTCAGCGGTGTCTGTCCACCAAACTGAGCGATAACACCGAGTGGCTTCTCTTTTTCATATATACTCAAAACATCTTCAAGTGTTAATGGCTCGAAATACAATTTATCGGAAGTATCGTAATCTGTCGATACGGTTTCCGGATTACAGTTTACAATAATTGTCTCAAATCCCATTTCTTTCAGAGCAAAGGCTGCATGTACACAGCAATAGTCAAATTCGATACCCTGTCCGATACGGTTTGGTCCGCCGCCGAGAATCATGATCTTTTTCTTGTCCGTTACGGTAGATTCATCTTTTGCATTGTACGTAGAATAGTAATATGCACTATCTTTTGTACCACTTACACGAACCGGCTCCCAGCTCTCTGTGATACCAAATCCGGTTCTTGCCTTGCGAATCTCTTCTTCTGTCACATCGAGGATCTGTGCCAGATAACGGTCGGAAAAACCATCTTTTTTTGCTTTCTCAAGGACATCTTTTTCCGGCACTTTTCCTTTATTTGCCAAAAGCGCCTCTTCTTCCTCTACCAGTTCTTTCATCTGCTCGATAAAATAATGTTTGATCTGTGTGCGCTCAAACAATTCTTCCACGGTAGCCCCTTTACGAAGTGCCTCATACATGATAAACTGACGCTCACTTGTCGGATAGATCAGCATCTGCATCAATTCATCCT
>ENA-ORTS01002038-ORTS01002038.1-human-gut-metagenome-genome-assembly--contig:-NODE-2038-length-12644-cov-3.879816_pt1 | contig 12644 bp, 7 predicted proteins | sample MGYA00241911_ERZ509186 | MGnify/ENA primary metagenome ERZ509186 (study PRJEB26280, sample SAMEA2338852) | human gut metagenome | biome: human gut; feature: human-associated habitat; material: faeces...
CAGCCCACCATCACCGAGATGGAAGCGGACGCTGCCGACCTCGGCCTCGGCGCTGACGGCGCTTACGCGCTGGCCTGGATCAAGCTGTGGGTCGAAAGCTACAACGCCCAGACCGACGACGGCCCCATCTGCAACACCCTGGTCGACGCCTCCGCGAAGGATCAGTTCGGCCTTCTGGTCTACTCGAAGCTCCGCTCCGTCGAAGAGTCCAGCTCCGTCTCCGTCAACAACATCAAGGTCGCCGCGTATGAAGACGGCTATCAGGGTATCGGCGGCTACGGCTACTGCCACTACCTGTTCGTCACCGACAACTCCCCGCTGCCCTGGACTGCCTGCGCCTTCATCGCCTACATGACCTGCACCGCCGACGGCTTCTCTGCCTGGGGCAAGGACATGGGCGGCTACTCCTCCAACCCGACCGTTGCTGAGGAGACCGAGGCCAACTTCCATCACTCCATCGGCGGCATGGCCGAGGACGGCACCACTGTTGAATTCGCAGCAAAGAACGACCGCGGCTATGAATGGTGGACGACCAACGGCAAGCTCGTGCTCGAGGATCCGGAATACTGCGCAGACGTTGCATTCACCGTCGGCAGCTGGATCGAAATGCTGAGCAAATACTCCGCAGGCTAATCTGTAAATCCGCACTTTACCGGCGCCCTTGGATCGCGCATCCAAGGGCGCCTTTGCAAAAACGCTGATTCAAAGGCGCTTTTGTAGGGGCTGATGCCTACATCGGCCCGTTCTGTCCCGCTGCAGGGCTATACGGATGGACCGGTGTGGGCATCGGCCCCTATAGGAAACGGCGTTTGCAGTACCCCTATCATCCGCCCTTCAAATCTGAGAAAAGAGGAGGAAGCCATGAGCCGACCCACTACCCTCCGCGCAAGCAGATCTACGATTGTGCTCAACAAGGTCAAGACCTTCTTTTCCAAGCCGCACAACGTCATTCTGCTGCTGCTTGGCATTGTCCTGACCTTCACCACGGTCGCGCCGATCGTCGCCATCGTGCAGGATACCTTCAAGATCCATCCCGGCACCATTGATGCTTACCTGGCCGGCACCTCCCAGGGCTACACCCTGGTCAATTACACCGACCTGTTCACCAGCCCGCTGGCCAAGGCCAACCTGTGGACCCCCCTGCTGAATACCGTTCTGCTTTCGGTCGGCTCCTGCATCGTGGCCATTCTGTTCGGCGGTGTGTTTGCGTTCCTCATTACGCGCACCAATCTTTCCTGCCGCAAATACTTAAGCTCCATCTTCATCTTCCCCTACATCATGCCCCAGTGGACCCTGGCGGTGGTGTGGCAGAACCTTTTTAACTCCAATGCCGTTACCGGCACCAGCAATGGTCTGCTCACCTCCCTGTTCAATGTCCAGATGCCCCTGTGGTGGTGCAAGGGGCTCTTCCCCAGCTTGATCGTTCTGGGCATGCACTATGCGCCCTTTGCCTATATCCTCATCGGCGGCATCTTCCGCAATATGGATGCGAACCTGGAGGAAGCCGCCACCATCCTGGATACCCCCAAGTGGAAAACCATGTTCCGCATCACCCTGCCCATGGTAAAGCCCGCCATTCTCTCCACTATTCTGCTGGTGTTCGGCAGCTCCATGGGCTCCTATCCCGTTCCGCATTACCTGGGGCTTGCCACCCTTTCCACCAAGTATGTATCCATGAACTCCAAGTATACCGGCGAAGCCAGTATCCTTGCCATCATCATGATGATCTTCGGCGTGGCCATCATGCTGCTCAATCAGCGCAGCCTGAAGAGCCGCAAAAACTACACCACCGTCACCGGCAAATCCGGCCAGATCTCCAAGATCAACCTGGGACGCACCGGTCGCGTGGTCATCGCCGTCATCCTTATCATCATCACCTTCTTCACCAGCATCTTCCCCATCATTTCCTTCGCGTTCGAGACCTTCCTGCCCAACCCCGGCGATTACAGCTTCCTGTACACCGGCGATGCCAATAACCTGACCACCAAGTGGTGGGTCACCAGCGAGAATGTGACCGAAAACGGCATGTACGGGCAAAAGGGCATTCTCTACAACAACACCATTTGGACGGCCTTCAAGGGCACCATGCTCGTCAGCGTCAGCTGCGCGCTCATCGCCGGCACCATCGGCACTCTTATCGGCTACGCCGTCAGCAAGAACCGCCGCAGCCGCTGGGCTAACTATGTTAACAGCGTGGCGTTCCTGCCCTACCTTATGCCGTCCATCGCGGTGGGTGTCGCCTTCTTCATCCTATTCTCCAATCAGTACTTCAATCTGTTCAATACCTACGCTCTGCTTATCATCGCGGGCACCATCAAGTACATTCCCTTTGCCAGCCGCAGCTCGCTCAATTCCATGCTGCAGCTCTCCGGCGAGATTGAAGAAGCCGCCGTCATTCAGGATGTCCCCTGGATCAAGCGCATGACCCGCATCATCATTCCCATCCAGAAGTCCTCCATCATCAGCGGCTATCTGCTGCCGTTTATGACCTGTCTGCGCGAGCTGAGCCTCTTCATGCTGCTGTGCGTCCAGGGCTTCATCCTCTCCACCACGCTGGATTACTTTGATGAAATGGGTCTGTACGCCTTCTCCAGCGGCATCAATCTCATCCTCATCGTCACCATTCTCATCTGCAATGCCCTCGTCAATAAGGTCACCGGGGCCAGCCTTGATAAGGGAATAGGAGGTTAAACCATGCCAGAGATCAAACTTGAACACATCACCAAGCGTTGGGGAAAATTCTACGCGGTGGAGGACCTGAACCTCACCATCGCCGATAACTCCTTCGTCACACTGCTGGGTCCTTCCGGCTGCGGAAAAACTACCACCCTGCGTATGATCGCGGGCCTGGAGACCCCCACCAGCGGCCGCATCACCATCGGCGACCAGGTCGTATTCGATAGCGCCATGGGCATCAATGTTCCCGCCAATAAACGCCGTGTCGGCTTCCTGTTCCAGAACTACGCCCTGTGGCCCAATATGACCGTTTACGAGAACATCTCCTTTGGCCTTACCAATGTCAAGGAGGACCTGCCCAAAATTGATTTCGACACCCGCATCAACGCCCGCCTGGCGGAGATCCTCTCTGCCCCCGGCGAGGTGACCAAGGTACTGGCGGAATGCCGAGACAAAAAGGGCAAGCTTGATGACAAAAAGGCGCTGTTCAAACTCATCGATACCTTTACCATCAGCCAGTTTACTGCCAAAAAGCTATTGGGCTACCACTTGGAAGATGGCAAAGATGTCAGTGCCGAAGCCGCCGCCCTGCGGGAAAAGGCGGAAGCCGCCCGCAAAGCACTGGAGGCCACCGGCGGCAGCTACGATGCCGATTATGCCATCTATAAGGACGGCCAGCCCGTCACCGAGGTGCGCAAGCTCACCAAAGAGGAAATTGACCTGACCGTGCGCCGTGTGGCCCGCATCGTCAAGATTGGCATGTTTATGGACCGCTACCCCGCCGAGCTCTCCGGCGGCCAGCAGCAGCGCGTCGCCATCGCCCGCACCCTGGCGCCGGAGCCCTCCGTCCTGTTCATGGATGAGCCGCTCTCCAACCTGGATGCCAAGCTGCGCCTGGAAATGCGCTACGAGCTGCAGCGTCTGCATGTCGAAACCGGCTCTACTTTCGTCTATGTTACCCACGACCAGATGGAAGCCATGACCCTCGCCACCCAGATCTGTCTCATCAATAACGGTGTACTGCAGCAGTACCAGCCGCCTCTCACCGTCTACAACCACCCGCAGAACCTCTTTGTAGCGGATTTCGTCGGCAATCCCTCCATCAACTTTGTGGAGGCCAAGGGCGCCCAGCAGCCGGATGGCAGCATCACTCTCGATATTTTGGGCGGTGTCAAGGCCGTATTCCGTCCCCGCGAGGGTCTGGATCTCGCCGCATGGTTTGCCGAGCGTGACCGCAAGGCCGCCGCGCACGCCGCCGAGCGTCTGGCCAAATCGCAGGAAAAGGGCTATGTGGAAAAGGGCAACAAGGACGAACCCTTCCGCTACCACATCGCCAAGGTCGAGGAGGAGGACGACTCCCTGCAGGAGGAACCCATCCTCACCAATGAGGATCTCGTTCTCGGCATCCGTCCCGAGTTCCTCAACATCACCAGTGAAGCCCCCCTCAAGGGCGAAATTTATGGTGCCATGCCCACCGGTATGGAATCCACCATCAAGGTTTATGTCAATGGGTTCCTGCTTACCGGCGTGGTATTCGGCAGCAGCCTGTTTACCATCGGCGAGCAGCACAGCATCAGCTTTACCGGCCACCACATCATGCTGTTCGACCGTCAGAGCGGCGACTGCATCGCTCTTGGCTCGCTGGAAACCCTGTAATTCTCCTCCCTATATAAAAAGCGCCCCCGTCCCGGCTTGGGATGGGGGTACGCTTTTTCGATTTCTGCTTGCCGCACAATCCGGCGGGCGCTCCTTCCGCTTACCGTCGCGCCGCCCCCGCTTCGCTGGGGGGCGGCGCTCCCCGCTTCAGGAGCGCCCGCCTGCTTTCTACTGCTTATTCGTTCAGATCTTCTCTACACCCAGCGTGGCCTTTTCGCCGTTCAGGTCCCACTCCTTGGTGTAGCCCACAGGGGTGCCCACGGTCAGGCTCTCTGCCAGCGTAGCACTGGTGATCTCCGCCTTTCTCGCTTCCGCCACAGCGGTCACCTTCTCGCTGCCCTCCATGGTGATGCGGATATGATCCGTCACCTCAAAGCCAGCTTCCTTACGCATGGTCTGCACCTTGCTGATGATCTCCCGCATGAAGCCTTCCTCGATGAGCGCCGGGGTCAGCACGGTATCAATGGCAACGGTGATATCCCGGTCGGATACGGTATAGAAGCCCTCCCGCTGCGTTGTCTCGATCAGCAGATCATCGGCGGTCAGCTCCACCGGCCCCTCACCAAAGTCAAAGCTCAGCTTGCCTTCGCTGTCCAGGATGGCCTTGGCCGCCCGGCCGTCCAGCCCGGCCAGCGCCTCGCGGATCTTGCCCAGCTGCTTGCCGTATTTGGGGCCGACGGTTTTCAGCTGCGGCTTAAAGTTGTAGCTGACGAAGCCCTCCACCTCTTTGGTGAAGATGACCTCCTTGATATTCAGCTCCTCCCGGATGATATCCATATAGAAGCCGTCCAGGTCCTTATCGGCCTTCACATACATCTCGGCCAGCGGCTGGCGGTTCTTGCGGTTGGCGCCATTGCGGGCAGCGCGTCCCAGCTCCACGATGCGGATGATCTCATCCATTTTGCTTTCCAGTTCTTTGTCGATCCACTTCTCCTCCACGGTGGGGAAGTCACACAGATGGATGCTCTCCGGCGCGGTCTTATCAATGCTGCGAACAAGGTTCTGGTAGATCGCTTCCGCCAGGAATGGTACCATGGGGGCTGCCGCCTTGGCGATGGTCACCAGTGCGGTATACAGCGTCATGTAGGCGGCTACCTTATCGGCCTCCATCCCGGGGGCCCAGTAGCGCTCACGGCCGCGACGCACATACCAGTTGCTCATCTCGTCCACAAAGCCCTGCAGGGCCTTTGCCGCCTCGGGGATACGGTAGTTCGCCAGGTGGTCATCCACCGCCTGTACGGTGCTGTAAAGGCGGCTCAGCAGCCAGCGATCCATTACCGTCAGGTCATCGGGGTTCAGGGTGTATTTTGTCGCGTCAAAGTTATCGATATTGGCATACAGCACAAAGAACGCGTAGGTATTCCACAGCGTGCCAATGAACTTGCGCTGACCCTCCACCACCGCCTTGCCGTGGAAGCGGTTGGGCAGCCACGGGGCGGAATTGATATAGAAATACCAGCGGATCGCGTCGGCGCCGTAGGTCTCCAGCGCCTCAAAGGGATCGACCGCGTTGCCCTTGGATTTACTCATCTTCTGGCCGTTCTCGTCCTGCACATGTCCCAGCACAATGACATTCTTAAAGCAGGCCCGGTTGAACATCAGGGTGGAAATGGCGTGCAGCGAATAGAACCAGCCGCGGGTCTGATCCACCGCCTCACTGATGAAGTCGGCAGGGAACTGCGCCTCAAACAGCTCCTTATTCTCAAAGGGATAGTGATGCTGCGCGAAGGGCATGGAGCCGGAATCGAACCAGCAGTCAATGACCTCCGGCACACGGTGCATCTTCTTGCCGCACTTGGGGCAGCGGATGGTCACGGCATCAATGAAAGGACGGTGCAGCTCGATGTTCTCGGGGCAGTCGTCGCTCATCTCCTTCAGTTCCTTAATGGAACCAACGGCATGGCGCTCGCCGCATTCGCACTCCCAGATGTTGAGGGGGGTGCCCCAATAACGGTTGCGGCTCAGGCCCCAGTCCTGGATATTCTCCAGCCAGTCGCCAAAGCGGCCCTTGCCAATGCTTTCGGGGATCCAGTTGATGGTATTATTGTTGCGGATGAGGTCATCCTTCACTGCCGTCATCTTGATGAACCAGCTCTCGCGGGCATAGTACAGCAGGGGGGTATCGCAGCGCCAGCAGAAGGGATAATCATGCTCAAACTTGGGGGCATCGTACAGCAGACCCCGGCTCTCCAGGTCCACCAGTACCTTGGGGTCGGCGTCCTTCACAAACAGCCCCGCAAAGGGCGTTTCCTCGGTCATATGGCCCTTGCCATCCACAAACTGCACAAATGGCAGGTCATAGCGGCGGCCTACCTGGGCGTCGTCCTCACCAAAGGCCGGCGCGATGTGAACGATGCCGGTACCGTCGCCCATGGTAACATAGTCGGCGCAGGTCACATAAAAGCCCTTTTTCTTCTGCTTCTCGGCGCACTCGGCAGCGCAGGTGAAAAGTGGCTCATATTCCTTATATTCCAGTGCGGTGCCGGGCATCTCTTCCAGCACCTCGTAGGCTGGGGCGTCCTCGGTCTTCAGCCGTCCCAGTACGGTATCCAGCAGCGGCTGCGCCATGTAGTAGGTGTAGCCGTCGGCGGCCTTCACCTTGCAGTAGGTGTCCTTGGGATTCACACACAGCGCCACATTGCTGGGCAGGGTCCAGGGGGTGGTGGTCCACGCCAGGAAGTACGCATCCTCGCCCTTTACCTTAAAACGCACAATGGCACTGCGCTCCTTTACCGCCTTATAGCCCTGCGCCACCTCGTGGCTGGAAAGCGGGGTCCCGCAGCGGGGGCAGTAGGGCACGATCTTAAAGCCCTTATATAGCAGCCCACGATCGTAAATACTCTTCAGTGCCCACCATTCGCTTTCGATGTAGTTGTTATCATAGGTGACATAGGGGTTATCCATATCCGCCCAAAAGCCGACGGTGCGGGAAAAATCTTCCCACATGCCCTTGTATTTCCACACGCTTTCCTTGCAGTGCGCAATAAAGGGCTCCAGGCCGTATTTCTCGATCTGATCCTTGCCGTCCAGCCCCAGCTTCTTCTCTACCTCCAGCTCTACCGGCAGGCCGTGGGTATCCCAGCCGGCCTTGCGGGGCACCATATAGCCCTTCATGGTGCGGTAGCGGGGGATCATATCCTTGATAACGCGGGTAAGCACATGCCCGATGTGGGGCTTGCCGTTGGCCGTGGGGGGGCCGTCATAAAAGACATACGGGGTGCCCTTCTTGCGGGAATCAATGCTCTTTTCAAAGATATGCTCCTCTTCCCAGAAGGCCTCTATCTTCTTTTCCTGCTCCACAAAATTCACATTGGGAGAAACGCTCTGGTACATTTCGTATTTACTCCTTTCGTCTTGCCATTCCTTTTGTTTCGGTCTGCGGCAGGGCGGTCTTTCGGCTTACCTTCCCGGCGGCACGGCAAAAACGGTGTTGGGCTGCGTTGCCTTGCCCATCATCCGTTTTTCCCTTGCTCCGCCTTTTCGGTCTACCAATAAAAACCGCCCCATCCCATAACAGGACGGAGCGCCACGCACTTCGCTTATCAACCACCTATTACGCCGCACAGGGTATGCGGGAACCCGCTAACGGGGGATATCCGGAGAGCCCTACTCACCAATTCGGCGTTCAGGCCTCAGCTCAGGAGTGATCTTCCCGCACCGGACTTCGGCGCCGCGCTTTCACCATCCGCGGCTCGCTATGGCCTTTGTCATCGGGGGTACTGTCTCCGTCACAGCCTTTTATTACTACTATTAACGGGCTCATTTTAGCATAGTTTTACCGGGATTGCAACCCCTCCTCCGCTATGCTATAATAAAATTAGACTATATTAGTACGAAATGGAGGAACCAAATATGAAACTGGCCGAAGCCTTGCAGGAGCGTGCCGATCTCAACCGCCGCATCGAGCAGCTCCGCTACCGTCTTAGTAATAATGTCCTGGTGCAGGAGGGCGAAAAGCCCCTGGAGGACCCCGCCGCCTTGCTGGAAGAACTGGAAAGCTCCTTCACCCGCCTGGAATGGCTCATTGCCCGCATCAATCTCACCAACTGCGCCGTCAAGGTCGAAGGCCGCTCCCTCACCGAGCTCATCGCCCGCCGCGATGTGCTCTCCCTGCGGGCGGAAGCCTACCGCCGCCTGGTGGAGGAAGCCAGCCAGAATACCCACCGCGCCACCCGCACCGAGATCAAGATCCTTTCCGCCGTCAATGTCCCCGCCCTGCAGCGGCAGGCCGATGATGCCTCCCGCGAGCTGCGCCTTCTGGATAACACCCTGCAGGCCACCAACTGGACCGCCGACCTGATGGAATAAGCAGAACGGCACAGTGGTAGCTTTCGGGTGTGGGCGTGATCTCCGCGACTGAGAATGAGTTCGCAAGCATTGGTTGTGCGAGGGCAGCACAGGGTTCGATTCCCTTTTTCATCGTTATGCCCCAATCGTGTATCCATGCATTGTTAATGCTTCATTGTTACTCCCTATCGCCGACCGAAAGTGAGGGCGGGTACGGGGCTTTGCCGTTTATAAAGAAGGTCCGGCTTCGGCCGGGCTTTTTTCTTTCCCTCCTGCTCGGAGGGAGGGAACCTTTCATAAGATGCAAGTAAGGGGGAACCCTCTCTTGCGAGGTTCCCCCTCTTTGCAAAACAATCCGCCGGATCATTTTACAAATTCAACCCCTTTCGGAGCGCCCTCCGGGATAGGGGATTTCGCGCTCCGCGGAGCGCGCCCAAATGCGCTGCCTTTGGAAACCGCAAGCCTTTTATAAAAGGCTTGACCGAAAATTTCACATCTCTATATCAAAAGGCTCCCCGCCTCTCAGCAGGGAGCCTCGCCTTTTACTTACGCCTCGTTCTTCTTTTCGCCGTTCAGCCGGTTGATCTCTTCCTCCTCCAGCACACGGTAAGCCACCTTGCCTACCAGCGTCTTGGGCAGCTGCTCACGGAATTCGATCTCATACGGCATCGCGTATTTCGCGATATTCTTACGGCAATACGCCATCAGAATATCCCGGTACTCGTCGCAGGGCTTCAGGCCCGGCTTCAGCATTACAAAGGCCTTTACCTTCTGCATCTTCAGGCTATCCGGCACACCGATAACACAGCTCATCTGCACCAGGTCATGCGCGTCCAGAATGTTCTCCAGCTGGCTGGGATATACATTGTACCCGCTGGTGATGATCATGCGCTTGATGCGCTGCTTGAAGTAGATAAACCCATCGTCATCCATATAACCTAGGTCACCGGTGTGCACCCACACCCGCCCATCGGGATGGGTCTGCAGGGTCTGTGCAGTCTCCTCGGGATGGCCCACATATTCCATCATCACGGTCGGACCGCTGATGCAGATCTCACCCTCCTCGCCGTAGGGCAGGCTCTCCTGGGTACCGGGCTTCACAATGTCATAATAGGTATCGGGGAACGGCAGGCCGATGGAGCCCTCCTTCGCCATATGGGTGGGAGTCAGGCAGCTGGCGGTCACACACTCGGTGGTGCCGTAGCCCTCCCGCACCTGAATGACCGCGTGGTGGTCAAACAGGAACTTGTCAAACCGCTTTTTCAGCTCGATGGAAAGGCTGTCACCGCCGGAGAACACACCCTTCAGGAAGCTCAGGTCGGCGCCGTCCATGGTGGGGACACGCAGCAGCGCCTCATACAGGGTAGGCACGCCGGCTATAAAGTTGCACTTGTGCTTCAGGATCAGCTTGGCGTAGCTCTGGGGGGTAAAGCGGGGCACCAGCACGCACCGGCCGCCCTGGGAGAGCATCGAGTGAATGGAAACGCCCAGGCCAAAGCCGTGGAACATCGGCATCACGGCCAGCATCTTATCGCCGGGGCGGAACATCGGGTTGGTGGCAATGATCTGCTGCCCCAGCGCGTTAAAGTTGAGGTTGGAAAGCAGGATTCCCTTGGTAATACCGGTGGTGCCACCGCTATACAGAATAACGGCCGCGTCCTTGCCTTCCTTCTTCACCTTGTACTTCCAGCGGTAGCGGTTGCCCATCTGGAAAAACTCTTTCCAGCGGATAATGGGCGCGTCGGCCGGGATCTTCTGGATCTTTCTGCCCTCGGTCAGCATATAGCCCACCTTGATGGGCTTGGAAAGCTCATCCTTGATGCTGGCGATGATAACATTATTCAGGCTCTCCACATTCTGCCGGATGGCCTCAAACTTGTGATAGAACTGATCCAGCGTCAGCGCGCAGATGCTCCCGGATTCCTTCAGGTAGAATTCGATTTCCTTCTCGCTGGAAAGGGGGTGCACCATATTGGCAATGCCGCCCACCAGGTTTACCGCGTAGAACATAATAACGGTCTGCGGGCAGTTGGGCATGCAGATGGTGATCTTATCCCCTTCACGGATGCCGATGGCCTTCAGGGCACGGGCGCACAGGTTTATCTGCTCCACAAACTTTTTGTAGGTGGTGCTGCGGCCCATAAAGTCATAGGCAATATAGTCAGGATATTTCTCGGCGATCTTCTCCACCGCCTCATACATACTCCCCTGGAAGTAATCCAGCGTCGCGGGCACATCGCCCAGGTTGGCGATCCATGGGGTTCTGGTCTCAGTGATGGTCATAGTCTACCTCCTCATTGGCGGGGCGCTCCAGCAGTTCAGGGTGCTCCAGCAGATATTTCAGCAGCTTGATGCTCTTGGAATAATAATAGCCGTCCGCCAGGCGCTCATCTATGGTCAACCCCAGGTCCAGCGTCTCACGCATTTCATAGCTGCCGTCAGCGGTAAAATAGGGCGCCATCTTCTTTTCGCCCACAATGCAGAACAGCGAGCAGGTGCCCCAGTTGGTCAGATGGTGGTAGCCGCACTTCAGCCCAATGGAGCCGAGATTGGAAAGCACCACCGAGGAATAATAGGGGTCGCTTTCCACCATGCTTTTGGGCACCCAGCCGTGGCGGTCCAGCCAGCAGATGATCTTGATCGCCGTTTTGGAAAGCCAGCGGGGCATCTTGTTCAGGATATCCATAGCGCCCTCGGTAGAGTCCCCCGTTTCCTCGCTGCGGCAGTTCATTATCTTCTTAAAGAGCTGCTCATGCAGGGTGTCCACCGTTTCCTCATCCTTTGCGTGGATAAAGGCCAGCGATTCGCCGCCGTTATCGCTGAATTTCTTCTTGACGATAAAGGAGGCGGTCACCTCATTGCGTTGGTAAAAGTTGCAGTTGGCAATAAAGCGGTTCAGCTTCGGCCGCAGCGTAATGGTCTTGATAAGCGCCGCGGTGATGATGTGAAACATGGTATAGGGGAATACTTCCTCCCCCTCGTTCTTCTTTTTCAGGTACTCATTGATGGGGGTCAGGTCCACCCGCAGCCCAATGTAGGCCTCATTATCGCAGCGGTTCGGGTAGATAATGCCCGTAATGTAGTGCAGGGAATCCAGCTCCCGCAGCAGGCGCCCGTCCCGGCGGTCTCCTCTGCGGCGTTTATACTGCTCTGCCATTCGTAGTTACTCCTTTTCTTCTGTCTTTTTCCCTAAAAGCCCGCCTACCGCGCCGGTCAGCAGCTTCTGCGCCTTCTCGGCCATCTGCCGCAGCGTTACCCGCTGGGCCGTCAGCCAATCGTAGTACATCGAAAGAACGCCGGAAACCGCGAAATCCGCCGCAGCCTCCACATCCTCCTCTCCCACCTCGGCACCGGCATTTTCCGTTATCTCATCCTTCACCATCTTGGCAATGGAATTTTTCAGCCGGTACATCAGGAAGTAGCGGGAGCGCCGGTTTTCCAGGTAGCAGGAGTAGGTCTCGTGCTCCTGCAGGGCCTTGTCCACCCGGCTCAGGATGGTATAAAGGTCGTGCCGGTTATCCCAGATGTCGCTTTGCGCCAGCTGGGCCATCACCCATCCCTCTATCTCGTTTTCCAGCTCCTGCAGCGCCTCATCCACACTGGCATAGTGCAGGTAAAATGTCTTTCGGCTGATCTGCGCTTTCTCGGTCAGCTCCGAAACATTGATCTGGGAAGCGTCCTTTTGGTTCAGCAGTGAGAGCAGTGCGCAGCGGATAGCCTCCCGGGTACGCAGCATGCGTTTATCCATGGGCTGGCTGGCCGTTGTCATCGCTCTCACTCCTTTCTGGGAAAAATCTAACTTTCCATGCTTTTCGCGGGCGCGGTTCACCCCCACGGAAGCATCGTAAGGCCGATTATAATACACACAGTGTGTATTTGTCAATTTATCCCCCCGCACTTTTCACCCAACCTTCACCCAATGGGGTGCTTTCCGCCCCCCGCCGCCCCCTGCAAACCGCAAAATCCGGGCCGCAGGCCGCCCGCCGCCCAGCGGCGGGCAAACGGGCTCCGCCCGTTTCGGCGGC
>ENA-ORTS01002041-ORTS01002041.1-human-gut-metagenome-genome-assembly--contig:-NODE-2041-length-12628-cov-5.019804_pt1 | contig 12628 bp, 10 predicted proteins | sample MGYA00241911_ERZ509186 | MGnify/ENA primary metagenome ERZ509186 (study PRJEB26280, sample SAMEA2338852) | human gut metagenome | biome: human gut; feature: human-associated habitat; material: faeces...
TAGATATGATTCGGAAGATCATCCATATTGACGAAGAAAAATGCAACGGCTGCGGGCTGTGCGCAACTGCTTGCCACGAGGGAGCCATCGACATCATCAACGGAAAGGCAAAGCTGGTGCGGTAAAATTCTGGATTGAATACACCGGGCAGACCGATACCGCTTTGGCGGGAAACGTGGTATGATCCTTGCAGGAACTGGTTCGGGCACAGAAAAACGCAGAACGATTTTTGCGGAGGAAAAGAACACCACCGAGAAAACCCAGACCCACTAGACGAATCCCGCCGAGGCGCTTTCTCAGTTGGAAGGCTCCTCGGCGGATTTTTTGTCAAGCACGAACAAGCACCGATCATAAATAATAAGTAGGATTCACAAGCATAAACTCTTGAAATGTTTCTGTCGGAATCATACTAGATATGTTGGTATATACTGTTCAAAAAACTGCTGACAACAGGGCATGAATCATGCTGCAATGAACTTCTTGAAACCTGTGCAATGGAAATGAAACCGGAATGAGACCATCTGGGGCGGAGAAAGATTGGGAAAAATGAAAAACTCTGGAACGAGCGAAACCATGCAGACGCTGATGCGGAAAAGCGTCTGTGCGATGCTGAGTCTGCTGCTGTTGCTGTCAGCCGTGCTCCCTGTGAAGGCTGCCGCAGAAACCGCCCCTACAAAGGTCGTCCGTGTCGGCTCGTTTGAGGACACCTTCAACTATGTCAACGAGAGGGGTGCAAGAAAAGGCTACGGCTACGAATTGCTGGAGACCTTATCCGGCTATACAGGCTGGCAGTTTGAGTATGTGACCTGCGACTGGTCAGACTGCTTCGAAAAGCTCAAAAATGGCGAGATCGACATTATGGGCGGTATTTCCTATACGGAAGACCGCGCGGAGGAGATGCTGTTTTCGGACGAGCCGATGGGGGAGGAAAAATATTACCTCTATGCTGATTTCTCGCGCACAGACATCTCCGCCTCCAACTTCAAAACGCTGAACGGCAAAAAGATCGGTGTTCTGATGGGAACGGAACCGGAAGAGATGCTGACCGAATGGGAGGAAAAACACGGCATAAAAACGGAACACGTTAACATTTCCAACAACGAGGATGTGAAGCAAAAGCTGGCAAACCACGAGATCGACTGTTTTGTCTCGCTGGAAGAAGCTTTCTGGGCAGAGCTTGGCATCTCGACCATAACCCGCGTGGGAGAATCCAGCATCTACTATGCGATCAATAAGGATCGGCCTGATCTCAAGGAAGAACTGGATTATGCAATGAGCGTGTTGGACGAAGCAGATCCTTTTTATACGGCGGATCTGTATAAACGGTATTTCTCGCTGGATTATACGCCCATCCTTACGGGTGAGGAAAAGGCGTGGCTCAAAGAGCACGGCGCGATCCGGATGGGCTTTCTGACGAGTGATGGCGGCGTCAGCACCTATGACCCTGCCACCGGGGAGCTTACCGGGGCGATCACGGACTATATTCAGTTTGCAACAGGTTGTCTTGGAAATCAGGAACTGGAATTCCAGATCGTCGGCTATGACAGCATAGAAGCGGAACTCGATGCCCTGAAATCAGGCGAGATAGACATGATCTTCCATTTCGACCAGAACCCGAATCTGGCGGAAGAGTATCGTGTTGCCTGTACCAGCACAACGTGGATCACAAACCTGATGGCGGTCACGAACAAAGAGCACTTTAACGAGAGCAAGGCAAACCGTATTGCCGTTCCCCAAAACAAGCTCTCCCTGAAAAAGTACCTTGCGTTTTATTATCCGCAGTGGGAGATCGTGGACTGTGATACACAGGAGGATGCGGCAAAGCTGATTGAAACCGGACGGGCAGATTGCTTTGTTACCGGGATCAGCAGTGATGAAAATTACAGTAAGAAATACGGATTTTACAGTGTTCCGCTGTTGAACCCTGTAAAATCCTGTTTTGCGGTCAAGAGCGGAAACTGCAGCTTGCTGTCCATCCTGAACAAAACGATCAAGGCAAAGCCGATCAATCTGCTTGCCGGTTCCATTGCAATGTATCAGAGCTCTGCGCGGAAGGTTACCCTGAGCGAGTTTATAAAGGATAACTTCTTTATGGTTATGCTGATTAGCAGCATTGCCGTTGCAGTTGTTCTGCTCACGATCCTGAAGCTGCTCCAGAAGGCGCGTAAAGCCGAAGCTGCCGCAAAGAAAGCCGCAAACGATACGCAGGAGCTGAATGCAAAATTGCAGGTCGCCGTGGAAAACGCAGAGAGTGCGAACCGCGCCAAGTCCACCTTCCTGTTCAATATGTCTCATGATATCCGTACGCCCATGAACGCCATTATCGGTTACGCAGATCTTGCCTCCCGGCATCTGGACGACCCTGCAAAGCTGGAAAAATACATGGAGAACATTCAGGTGTGCGGACAGAACTTGCTGATGCTACTGAACAATGTTCTGGATCTCGCCCGGATCGAGAATGATAAGACGGAGATCGAATATTCGGTTTCGGATGTGGAGAAGGATTTCCGTAACTGCATTGCGATGTTCCAGAATCAGGCAGACAGCAAGGGGCAGACGCTTACGGTGACAGCACAGCTGCAGCATCCGTATGTCTATGCGGATATTCCGCACCTGACCGAGGTCTGCACGAACCTTGTCAGCAATGCAGTCAAATACACAGGTGCCTGTGGCACGATCCACTGCGATATCACGCAGAAGCCCGGCAAGAAAGAGGGCTGGTGCGATACGGTGATCACGGTTGCCGATAACGGCATCGGAATGTCGCAGGAGTTCCAGAAGCATATCTTTGAACCCTTTGAACGGGAGCGCACTTCCACCGTCAGCAAGGTGGAAGGCAGCGGCATCGGGATGGGCATCGTGAAAAAGCTGGTCGGGCTGATGGGCGGCACCGTGGAAGTGGAGAGCAAGATCGGTGTTGGCTCCACGTTTGCCGTCACCATTCCCTGCCGCATTGCATCGCAGGAGGAAACACAGGCAAAACGGGAGACGGGCTCTTCGGACAGAAAGAGCCTGTCCGGTACAAAAATCTTGCTGGCCGAGGACAACGACCTGAATGCGGAAATCGCCGTCGAGCTGCTACAGGAAGAGGGCTGCACGGTAGACCGCGCCAAAGACGGCGTGGAATGTGTGGATATGCTGGAAAAAGCTGCGAACGGAACCTATCAGCTGATCCTTATGGACATCCAGATGCCTGTGATGAACGGCTACGATGCGGCAAAAAAGATACGGAGGATGGATGATCTCCCCAAAGCGGATATCCCCATCATCGCCATGACTGCAAATGCTTTTTCCGAAGATAAACAGGCGGCATTGGATGCCGGGATGAACGACCATGTTTCAAAGCCGATCAATATGAATATCCTTGTGCCGACCATCCAGAAATATCTCTGACGCTGGGCTTCGTCCTTTGTGTGGCAGGTGCAGTTGAAAAGATTGTATAGAGTATTATAAAAGTATTATTCTTTTGTGAATTTTAGCACTCAACGCTTGACAGTGCTAAAAACGTGTGGTATAACTAGGCCGTGCTCAGGAGGAAGGGCAAAGAAGAGAGCCACAAGGCTCCCCGGAAAGCCCCGCCGAATGGGTAACATAAAGATTTTTGACCCGACCCGAACGCCGGGATTGGAGGAATGATTTATGTTTATGCCGACTATTTTCCATGAAAACCTGTTCGATGATCTCTTTGACCCGTTCTGGAACGATGGCGCGCTGGAGCGTGCGATGAACCGTGACGAGCGTGAAACCTTCGGCAAGCGCGGTGCAAACATGATGAAGACCGATGTGAAGCAGACCGCCGATGGCAACTATGATGTTGCCGTTGACCTGCCCGGCTGCAAGAAGGAAGATGTTCAGATGGAGCTGAACGACGGCTACCTGACCATTCAGGCCGTCCGCAGCCACAGCAATGACGAGAAAGATCAAAATGGCCGCTACCTGCGCCGCGAGACCTTCTCCGGCACCTGCGCCCGCAGCTTCTATGTGGGGGACGCCGTGAAGAAGGAGGACATCCACGCAAAGTTCGAGGATGGCATCCTGCACATCACGCTGCCCGCACCGCAGCAGCAGAAGGCTCTGCCTGTGAACCCCAACCTGATCGAAATTGAATAACAGCCGTGCATCGGTGTGAGGAACATCGGTGCCCAGTGTATAATGCAAGCCCCCAGAGAGCTGTGAAAAGGCTCTCCGGGGGCTTTTTGCGTCGGATTCGACGAAATAAATTATTTCCGGCTGGTCAACCGGTTCAGCAGCATCACGGCCAAAACAATGACGCCGATGACGAGAATGATGCCGACCATGCCGATGAACATCATGGGCAGCGTGGTCATCCACGAAGAAAGATGAAGCATATGCGTACCTCCGTTAAGCCATCAGGGTCAGGATCAGGCCGCCGGCGATGACGGATGCGATCTGCCCCGAAACATTGACGCTGATGGAGTACATCAGCAGGAAATTCTGAGAATCCTCTTCCAATCCCATCTTATTGACCACGCGGCCGCTCATGGGGAAGGCCGAGATGCCGGCCGCGCCGATCATCGGGTTCAGCTTTTTGCCTTCCGGCAGGAACAGATTCAGCAGCTTTGCGAACAGCACACCGCCCGCCGTATCAAAGACGAAAGCCACCAGACCCAGTGCAAGGATGAGCAGAGTGTCGGGGCGGACGAACTTGTCTGCCGTCATCTGCCCGGCCACGGTCAGGCCCAGCACAAGGGTGATGAGGTTTGCCAGAACATTCTGTGCCGTTTCACTGAGGGCATTCAACACGCCGCATTCCCGCAGCAGATTGCCGAACATCAGGAAGCCCACCAGAGCCACACTGGCGGGAGCCACCATACCGGCGATGATGGTCACCACAACGGGGAACAGAATTTTTGTCAACTGGCTGACATTGCCTTTTTCGTAGGGCATTCGGATAAGGCGCTCTTTCCGGGTGGTCAGCAGCTTGACGACCGGCGGCTGCACGATGGGCACCAATGCCATGTAGCTGTAAGCTGCCACCATGATGGCACCGAGGTACTGGGAATTGAGGGTGTTTGCCACAAAAATGGCAGTGGGCCCGTCCGCTGCACCGATCACGGCAATGGAAGCGGCGTCCCTCAGGTCGAAGAAGAAGCCCGCCAGAAACAGGGTGAAGAAGATACCGAACTGAGCGGCGGCACCAAAGAGCATGAGCCACGGCTTTTCCAGCAGGGGGCCAAAGTCGATCATGGCGCCAATGCCGATGAAAAGCAGCAGGGGAAACAGCTCGTTGGACATTCCCGCTTCAAACAAGGCGGAAATGGGGCCGACGGTGTCCCCCTGCGTGATGGCACCCGACAGCGGCAGGTTGACCAGAATGGCACCGAAGCCCATGGGCAGCAGCAGACTCGGCTCCATCTTTTTGGCGATGGCGAGGTAGATGAGCAGCGCACCGATGCCCCACATTACCACCATCTGCCACGTCAGGTTCCCAAAGTTGGAAAACAGACTTGCGAATGTGTTCAGAAAGTTCATTTTTTCTTACCTCCTTGTGTTCCGGTACGGCGGCAAGAAAAAAGAGACTTCTGCCACAGTACCTTGTCTGTGACAAAAGTCTCAAGCGAACACATGACATCGGGCACTTCTGCCGTGATGACGCTGCCATGCAGCAGTTTCCCGAATGAAAAAACGAAAACTGCCCTTTACTCCCTTTTATCAAAGGTATTAAAACAGAAGAGGGGGAAGGCTGTCAAGAGGGATACGGAAATCTTTTCTGAATCTTATCCGGTCTGGGATCGCGGCTGGTCAAAGCAGGGAAGGAAAGATGACCGTGTCTGCGTGCATCGGCTGCTGAAAACAAATCGGCTGAAACACGATTTCGTTTTCACATCACGCCTTGAAGCATCGGGGCGGAGGGGCAGATAGAAGTGGAAATGACGGTTTTGCTGTATAAAGCAAGCGGATCTGTCCTATGGATTCCTCTCTTTGTGTGATATGATTGCATCAATGAAAAGGAGGAATGCAAGATGATCCACCTGTTGCTGGCCGTGATCTATGTCTCGTTTATCAGTCTGGGATTGCCGGATTCCCTTCTGGGGGCGGCGTGGCCGTCCATTTATCAGGGGCTCAGGGTCCCGGTCTCCTATTCCGGCGTGATCTTCTGCATCATCTCGGTGGGGACGGTGATCTCCAGCCTGCAAAGTGACCGACTGATCCGGAAATTCGGGGCGGGCGGCGTCACAGCCATCAGCGTGGCCATGACGGCGGCGGCGCTGTTCGGCTTCTCCGCCAGCAATTCGTTCTGGGCTTTGTGCCTGTGGGCTATTCCCTACGGCCTCGGTGCCGGGAGCGTGGATACGGCCCTCAACAACTACGTGGCGCTCCACTTCGCCAGCCGCCACATGAGCTGGCTCCACTGCATGTGGGGCATCGGTGCCTCAGTCGGGCCGTATATCATGGGGGCTGCCTTGACGCGAGGCGCCGGGTGGCAGATGGGCTACCGTATCATCAGCGGGATGCAGGTGGTACTGTCGATGATTATCGTTCTGAGCCTCCCGCTCTGGAAGGCCAAAACGACTGCGGACGCAGGGGAGCAGGAAGCGGCCCCCGCAAAGGCTCTGACCCTGAAACAAATTTTCCGCATCCCCGGCGTGAAAGAGGTTTTGGTCACATTTTTCTGTTACTGCTCGCTGGAGCAGACCACGAGTCTGTGGGCCAGCAGCTATCTGGTGCTGAACAGGGGCATCTCCCCGGAAACCGCCGCCAGCTTTGCCAGCCTGTTTTTCCTCGGCATCACTGCGGGCCGGGCCCTCTGCGGCTTTTTGACCCTGAAGCTGAACGATGCACAGATGGTTCGGATGGGCCTTGGCTTGATCGCGATGGGGGTCGTGCTCCTGCTGCTGCCGCTGGGGGAAACGGCGGCCTTGGCGGGGCTGCTGCTGGTCGGCTTCGGCTGCGCACCCATTTACCCCAGCCTGATCCATGGGACGCCGGGCCGTTTCGGGGCGGAAAATTCACAGGCGATCATCGGGGTGCAGATGGCAAGCGCCTACATCGGCAACTGCCTGATGCCGCCGCTGTTCGGCGCGGCCGCAAACCATACCACCATCGCCATTTTTCCCTATTATCTGCTGGTGATCCTGATCCTGATGGGGGCGATGCACGAGACGCTGCAAAAGGGAAGGAAAGCGGGGCACTAAAACATTCGACCGGCAGATACGACCGGCGCTGAAAGACAGAGGGCAAATCGGGCCGCCGGATTTGTGCAAAACAGCTCTGGCCTTTTTCTGCGGGGCGTGATACACTAAAGCCATCCAGAATAGGGAGGTCAAGACTATGGAATTTCATGAAGTTGTGAAAGATCGTTATTCCTGCAAAGGGTTTGGCCCCGGCAAAGTTCCCGCCGAGAAGCTGAACGCCATCCTCGAAGCGGGCCGCCTTGCGCCGACGGCTAAGAACCTGCAGGAGCAGCGGATCTATGTGATCCAGTCTGAAGAGGGTCTGGCAAAGATCGACGCTGCCACGCCCTGCCGCTACGGCGCCACTACCTGCGTGGTCGTGGCCTTTGACCGGAACAATACCTTTACCTACCCCGGCGGGAAGCGGAACTCCGGTGTGGAGGATGCCTCCATCGTGGCGACCCACCTGATGCTGGCCGCCGCCAACGAGGGGGTGGACAGCTGCTGGCTGAACTTCTTCGACCCGGACAAGCTGGCCGAGGCGCTGGGGCTGCCGGAGAACGAGGAGATCCTGATGATCCTCGACCTTGGCTACGCCGCCGAGGGCACCAAGCCCTTGCCCAACCACGCTTCCAGAAAGCCGCTGTCGGAGACGGTCGCGTACCTGTGATCCGGCCATGAAGCATACGGCGTATTATCATCTGCCCGGCCTGTTCGAGTTTTATGAGCTGTACCGCGTCTTTCTGCCGTTGTTCCGCACCCATCGGGAGTATTTTTACGATTGGTGCGAGATCGGTTCCCTCTACGGTGCCCCATCGGACTGCATCTGGGGCGGGGGACGCACCGGCTTCGGCAGCGCCGACCCCGGCGAGGTCCTTGCTTTGACGCAGGAGTACGGCATCTCCGCCCGCCTGACGTTCAGCAACTCTCTGCTGCGGGAAGAGCACCTTGCCGACCCGAAGTGCAATGCCCTTTGCGCCCGGTTCGCGGCCGGCGGCGGGGTGCAAAGCGGCGTCATCGTCCACTCGGAATTGCTGCTGGATTACCTGAAACGGACCTATCCGGCGCTGTACTTCGTCTCCTCCACCACCAAGGTGCTGACGGAGTTTTCCCAGCTTTTGCAGGAGTTGCAGCGGGAGGAGTTCCGCTATGTCGTGCCGGATTTCCGCCTGAACAAAGCCTTTTCGGAGCTGGACGCTCTGCCGCAGACGCTGAAGGACAAGGTGGAGTTTCTCTGCAACGAGTGCTGCTGGGTCGGCTGCACCGACCGGAAACGGTGCTATGAGAATGTCAGCCGCAAAAACCTCGGTGAGCCCTGCCCGGATCACCGCTGTGCCGCGCCGAAGGCGGCAGAGGGCTACCGCTTCTCCAAGGCGATGGCAAGCCCCAGCTTCATCGGCGTGGAGGACATCCGGGACTGCTACCTGCCCATGGGCTTTTCGCAGTTCAAGATCGAGGGCCGCGGCCTTGGCAGCGCCCTGATCTTGGAGTTTCTGCTCCACTATCTGACCAAACCGGAATACCAGCTCCACGTCCGGGAGGCTGTCTATCTGGACAACATGCTCGATCTGTTCTGAGCGGTCGTCTGCTTTTATAATGTAAAAGAGGCTGTTGCACGTCGTTTTGGTCGAACGTGCAGCAGCCTCTTCTTATTCATCGAACACGGCGTCCTCAGGCGAGGTCGGCGAGAATGCCCGGCCAAAGGGCTTCCTCCTGCCGCATGACGGCGAAGGCGCAGTCCAGATACATCTTGTTGGCGGCGGAGATGATGGTGCTGCGGAGCAGCAGCTTTTCCTCCCCGGCGTCTTCGGCAAGGTCCCGGATGGTGTGGCGCAGGCCGAAGACGTAGGGCAGACAGTTCTCCAGCTCGTCGCAGAAATAATCGTAAGCCTGTGCGGCGGAGAAGTGCTGCCGCTGCATTTTGAACAGGGTGTCGATGTTTTCCATCGAGAGGACGGTTTTGGAGACGACGATGTAGATCAGGCTGGCCAGCTGCTCGCGGGTGTATTTTTTCTTGACGGGGTGGCTGATGATCCCTTTCTTGACATAGTTGCTCACCATGGAGGCGGTGAGCTCCACTCCTTGAAACGAACGAAAATACCCGTTGACGAACTGAACGGTCTGGTCGAGATACAGCCCAACGGAAGGCAGCTCTTCGTACCGGGGCAGGGCAAAATCCACGGCACAGGCCGCAATGCGGCGGTTCGATTCTTTTTTCATGCGGATAGTATAGCGTATTTTTCCAGCGAGGTCAACAGGTGTGTGAAATCTTTTGAAAGAATTTGCAAAAACAGTTGACAGGTTTTTGAAAAACTGATATCATGTCTCCGACAACCATGAAGACGTGGCGGCGCATCCGGCCGCTGAAAGGGAGAGATCGCTTATGAAGACCAAGATCGTTGTGGACTCCGCCGCAAACCTGTATGCGCTGGAGGGCGTGGACTTCGCCTGTGTCCCGCTGAAGATCATCACCGACCATGAGGAGTACCGCGACGACGGCACGCTGGACGCTGTGGGCATGGCAACGACCCTGCGCACTTACAAAGGAAAGACCTCCACCTCCTGCCCGAATGTCAGCGACTGGCTGGAGGCTTTCGAGGGAGCCGACGAGGTGTATGCCATCACCATCACGGGTACCCTGTCCGGCTGCTACAATGCGGCCCAGTTGGCGGCGGAAGAATACCAGCAGGAGCACCCCGGCAAGCGGGTCTTCGTGCTGGACAGCCTGTCCACCGGCCCGGAGCAGCAGCTTCTGGCCGAGCACCTGCGGGACGAGCTGGCGGCTGGGAAGGACTTCGACGCCATCTGTGCGGAGATGCTCCGCTACCACGAGCACACGCATCTGCTCTTCTCGCTGGAATCGCTGGCGAATCTGGCCCGCAATGGCCGGGTGAAGCCCGCCGTCGCCGCTGTGGCGCGGATGCTGGGCATCCGGGTCATTGGTCAGGCCAGCGCGGCGGGAGAGCTGGACGTTATTTGCAAAACGCGGGGGGAGCACGGCGCACTGGAACGCATCGTGCTGGAACTCAAGGAGCACGGCTATGCCGGCGGCCGGGTGATCGTCTCCCACTGCGGCAACCCCGCCGCCGCCGAGCGCCTCAAGCATATGATCGAGGCGGTCTTCGAGGGCGCACAGGTCGTTGTGAACCCCTGCGGCGGCCTGTGCAGCTACTACGCTGAGCTGGGCGGGCTGCTGGTTGGGTATGAGGACGCAGAGGCGTAAGAAAGCCGCCTTGCAAACCGAGCCAAGCTGCGCTATACTATCTCCATCATAAGAGCCGCGGGGCGGCAGGGGAGGGGTACAGCGTGTTCAGACTACCATTCGTCAAATTTTTCAGCCGGATCATCAATCGGGCCACCGTCACCATTGCACTGGTGCTTTTGCAGGCGGCGTGGCTGCTGTGGGCGTTCTGGGCTTTCACCACGGGCCGGGTCTGGCTGAACGGTCTGTTGAAGGCGCTGAGCATCTGCATCGTGCTGTACCTTGTCCGGAAGGACGAAAACAGCGCTTACAAGATCGGCTGGATCGTTCTGATCGGGCTGCTGCCGCTGCTGGGCGGCGCGCTTTACCTCGCCTTTGGCAATAAGGCCCCGGCCAAGGGGCTGCGCACCCGGATGCAGAAGGTGGAACGGGCGCACACCGCCGACCTTGCCCCGCAGGAGGACCAGACCGATACGCTGGAACGGTCAGCCAAAAACCTGAGCCGCTACGTGGAAAAATACGGCCCCTACCCGGCGTGGAAGCACACGGACGCGGAATATTTCCCCAGCGGCGAGGCCATGTACCCCAAACTGCTGGCCGACCTCGAAAGGGCGGAAAAGTTCATCTTTCTGGAATTTTTCATCGTTAAGACCGGCATCATGTGGGACGGCGTGGAGACCATCCTCAAGCGGAAAGCTGCCGCGGGGGTGGACGTCCGGCTCATCTACGATGATTTCGGAAGTCTGCTGGGGCTGCCGACGGATTTCGTTGTTCGGATGGAGCGCAGCCGCATCCGCTGCATCCCCTTCAACCCGGTGGTGCCGCTGGTGTCGCTGGTCATGAACCACCGCGACCACCGGAAGATCGTGGTCATCGACGGCAACATTGCCTACACGGGCGGCGTCAACCTGGCGGATGAATATATCAACGCGGAAAAACGCTTTGGCTACTGGAAAGATGCCGCCATCCGGCTGGAAGGAGCCGCCGCCTGGAGTTTTACGGTCACATTCCTCAACGTCTGGAACGCGTTCCGCCCCAGTGAGACGGATTATACCCCCTTTGCCCCAACGCCGGAGCAGCTGCCCGAGACTTCGGACGGGCTGGTGCAGCCCTACGCGGACAGCCCGCTGGACGAGGAAAACGTGGCGGAGACGGTTTACCTGAACATTCTGGCCCAGGCCAAGCGCTATGTCTATCTCTATACGCCCTACTTCTCCGTGGGGCAGGAGCTGCTGGGGGCCATGAAAGGCGCGGCCAAGCGGGGCGTGGACGTCCGGCTCATCCTGCCCGGCATCCCGGACAAAAAGCTGGTCTTCCGGCTGACCCGCTCCTACTATGTGCCTCTCCTCCGGGCCGGGGTGAAAATATACGAGTACACGCCCGGTTTCATCCACGCCAAGCAGTTTGTGGCCGACGACAAGGCCGCCGCAGTGGGCACCATCAACCTGGATTACCGCAGTTTGTACCTGCATTTTGAGAATGGCTGCTGGTTCTGCGGCTGCCAGGCCGTACAGGATGTGCGGGCAGATTTTGAGGCGTTGTTCCCCCAGTGCGAGAACGTAACGCCCCAGTACAGCGGCCAGCGCAGTCTGGCCCTGCGCGGCGTGCAGTGCGTGTTTAGATTGTTCAGCCCACTGATGTAATCGCCGCTACGAATTGGGATGTTAACCATTGAAAGGAGCTACCATGCAAAACCTTACCATATCCCCGCTGTCCACCCTGCCGCAGGTGCGGGTGCTGGGGCGCTGTGCCGGAACGGACCCGCTGACGCTGTTCTGGACCGGGTCGGGTATTGAACTGCTGTTTACCGGCAGCGAGCTTTGGGTAGAGCTAAATGCCGACTACGACACCATGGAACCCTGGGTCAGCGTAGAGCTGGACGGCGCGTGGATCAGCCGCTTTGCGGTGAACCCCGGAACCAGCCGGATGTGCATATTCCGCGGGGCCGCACCGGGGCGGGCCAAGCATGTGCGGCTGCTGAAGGACGTGCAGGCGATGTCTGAGGACCCGGCCCACCTGCTGCAAGTTACCGCTATCTGCCATGCGGGCGGCGAGTTTCTGCCCCTGCCAGCGCCGCGCTGCCGGCTGGAGTTCATCGGCGACAGCATCACCAGTGGCGAGGGGGCTATCGGCGCGGTGTGCGAGACCGATTGGATCAGCACCTTTTTCTCGGCCGAGAACCACTACGGCCGCATGACGGCCGACGCCCTGGGCGCCGAGTACCGCGTAGTATCGGCCAGCGGCTGGGGGCTGGTCTCCGGCTGGGACAACGACCCCCGCTGCACACTGG
>ENA-ORTS01002047-ORTS01002047.1-human-gut-metagenome-genome-assembly--contig:-NODE-2047-length-12601-cov-4.223338_pt1 | contig 12601 bp, 9 predicted proteins | sample MGYA00241911_ERZ509186 | MGnify/ENA primary metagenome ERZ509186 (study PRJEB26280, sample SAMEA2338852) | human gut metagenome | biome: human gut; feature: human-associated habitat; material: faeces...
TTATCTCCGTCTAACCATTTGCAAACATAATAGGCGGCTATGCTTGCCATAAAGGAGGCAAGAAAAAAAATAGCAAGATTCTCCATATAGACTTCACCTCCTCCCGTTGCCGGGTATCGGTTGGACAACACTGTAAGTATAACATATCTCTTGTCATTCTGGAAGTACAAACAGTTCTTAGAAGTTTATAAAATAATACTGGGTTTATTCGAGTATATCATCCTAAAATCATCTTCAGGAATAGGAAGAGTCTCAGTACAAAAACTGCAATTCTGAGCAGTATCCCGGAACTGCAAATTGCACAAAAAAAATAATCAGAACCTATGTCCTGATTATCTTGAGTAACTTTTTGAGTAACTTTGATTTACTGGCACCTCACAAACCCAGTAAATAAGCCATTCTTAGCAAGCTGATGACGGGAATTGAACCCGTGACCCCTTCCTTACCAAGGAAGTGCTCTACCTCTGAGCCACATCAGCATTGTGTCGGATTTACCGCTCACATTTAAATATACTATCAGAACTTGTTTGTATTGTCAATCCCTATTTTTAACTTTTTGATTTTTATTTTTGGGTTTTATACAGATATCTTTCTATTTTTGATATTGCTCCAACTGCTCTCTGATCTTGATTCGGATACGCTGTAATGCATTATCTATGGATTTGGGTGTTTTTCCCATGATCCGGGCAATCTCTCCGTATCCGTTTCCTGCCAGATAATATTCAAGAACCTGGTTCTCCATTGGACTTAACGTTGCTGTTATCTCCTGCTCCAGATCCTGGACATTCTCCTGGTCAATAATGATAGACTCCGGGTTCTCTCCCCAGTTATCTCCAAGATGTTCTTCATTTTCCCCATCCTGTTCGCTGAGGGAAATATAGGAATTCAGCGGCTGGTGCTTCTGCCTGTTGGAACTCTGGATGGCGTTGTAGATCTGTCTGTCCACACATATACTGGCAAAGGTCTGGAATGCAGCATCCCTGTCCGGCTGGTAATCGCGGACTGCCTTAAACAGTCCGATCATGCCTTCCTGTATCAGGTCATCGTTCTCCCCGCCTATCAGGAACATGGTCCTTGCTTTCTTGCGGACCATGTTCTTGTATTTTTCCATCAGATAGTCGAGGATTTCTGATTCCCCGTTTTTGAAACGGGAAATTAATTCTTCATCTTTAATTCCGTCATACTGTTTCATCAATTTAACCCTTCCGTTTTTCTGAAAATCTCTATCATTCGCCCAGAGGGCTTCTTATAGCATAACAATATTGTGGAATAATTTTCTGCTGCAAAAATTCCTCTTAATAATCGCTGCACATCCTCACGAAGCCTTTATCTCAGTCTGAGATAAACTTACTTCTTCTGCAGTCTCTGACGTACAATCTCATATCCAAGTACTCCGGCTGCCACAGATGCATTGAGGGAATCAATGTCACCCTTCATAGGAATAGATGCCACGAAATCACACTTCTCACGGATCAGTCTGCTTACACCTTCACCTTCATTGCCAATCACTACGCCGATCGGACCTGTCAGGTTAAGATTGTACATGGTTTCACCGCCCATATCTGCACATACAAACCACATGCCCTGTTCTTTCAGTTCATCGATGGTATGTCCCAGATTGGTAACTTTTGCAACAGGTGTATAGTTTAATGCACCTGCTGAAGTCTTGGCAACTGTGGAAGTCAAGCCAACTGCTCTTCTCTTGGGAATAATCACCCCATGTGCACCTGCAAGGTTTGCTGTACGGATGATTGCACCAAGATTATGAGGATCCTCAATATTATCCAGGATAAAGATAAAGGGATCTTCTCCTTTTTCCTTTGCCTTCGCAAGAATATCTTCTACACTTGCATATTCATAGGCTGCCACCTGAGCGATTACGCCCTGATGTGCGCCTGTCTCGCTTAACTGATCCAGACGTTCTTTTGCCACATAGTTAATAATCGTATCTTTTTTTCTTGCCTCTCTGGCAATAGTGCGGACCGGTCCGTCCTGGCATCCGTCCAGGATAAAAAGCTTATCTACACATTTGCCGGAACGAAACGCTTCCAGAACCGCATTGCGTCCTTCTATCTGTTCACTCATATCTTATCCTCTCCAATCCCTGCACGGACCAGTTCTATGATCCTGCTGAAATCATCTTTTAAATATAAATAGCCCATCAGAGCTTCAAACCCTGTTGCCCTGCGGTAGTCTGCCATGGTTGCATGTTTAGCCATTGTAGGAGAATGAGCATTCCTTCCTCTTCTGTAAACGCTGTGTTCCTCCTCTGTAAGCATGGGCTCGATTACTTCCATCATGGAAGACTGAGTTCCTGCCTTAACCAGACTGCTGGCTTTTCTGTGAAGCTGGTTTACCGGACAGTTGCCTTTTTTTACAAGGATCGTGCGGATCACCAGTTCATAGACGCCATCTCCGATATACGCCAATGTCAGCGGAGAATAGGTTCGCAAGTCTTTATCTTCCAAATGAAACAACTGATGAAGCATGCCTTTCAAACTACTCAAATTCTCTTCATTAAGTCCGTTTGTTTCACTCATATCATTTAAGCTCGTTTCCATTTTACTCCCTCGCGGGTATCCTTAAGGATGATTCCCTTAGCCAGAAGCTCATCTCTGATCTCATCTGCTCTTGCGAAATTCTTTGCTTTTCTTGCTTCCTGACGCTCTGCGATCAGGTCTTCGATTTCTTTATCAAGGATTTCTTCTGTTTTCACAGCCTTCAGACCAAGTACATCGCATAATTTCACCATTGTGTCAAGAAGTGCTCCTGCAAATTCTGCGGAACTTGCCTCTGATACATTTGTATTTGCAAATTTAACCAGTTCAAAGATTGCTGCCAGTGCATCTGCTGTGTTGAAATCATCATCCATAGCTTCTTCAAATTTCTTTACGAATTCCTGTGCCTGTGCAAGCAGTTCTTTCTCTGCATCTGTTGCTGTGTCTGTCTGTGCTGCTGCTTTTCTGTCCTTTAAGTTTGCTGCTGCATCTGTGATACGTTCTAATGCATTCTTTGCAGCTTCCATCAGATCTGCGCTGAAATTCAGCGGACTTCTGTAATGTGCGTTCAGCATGAAGAAACGAAGCACCTGCAGGTCATACTGTTCACTGATTTCACGAACAGTACGGAAGTTTCCAAGAGACTTGGACATTTTTCTGTTATCAATATTTAAGAATGCATTGTGCATCCAGTATTTTGCAAAGATTTTGTCGTTGCAGCATTCACTCTGTGCGATCTCGTTCTCATGGTGAGGAAAGATCAGGTCTTCTCCGCCTGCATGGATATCAATCTCATCACCAAGGTATTTTTTCGCCATAACAGAACACTCAATATGCCATCCCGGACGTCCGTCACACCATGGTGAAGGCCAGGATGGTTCTCCCTCTTTCTTCGGTTTCCAGAGAACAAAATCCAGTGGATCTTCTTTCTGGTCTTCACCGGATACCTGCAGAGAACGGAAGCCGGACTGCAGATCATCCAGGTTCTTGTGCGAAAGTTTGCCATATTCTTTGAACTTCTTAACTCTGAAATAAACAGTACCGTCTGCTGCCGGATAAGCATATCCCTTATCAACCAGAGTCTGGATCATACTGATCATTCCGTCGATTTCCTGTGTTGCCTGTGGATTGGTTGTGGCAGGTTTTACATTCATGCCATCCATATCTTTCTTACACTCTGCAATATAACGCTCGGAAATTTCCTGTGCGCTTACGCCCTCTTCGATTGCTTTCTTGATGATCTTGTCATCTACGTCTGTAAAATTGGAAACATAGTTTACTTCATATCCTTTGTATTCCATATATCGGCGTACGGTATCGAAGATGATCATCGGACGTGCATTTCCGATATGGATCAGGTTGTATACAGTCGGACCGCAGACATACATACGAACTTTTCCCTCTTCAAGAGGTACGAATTCTTCTTTTCTACGTGTCAGTGTGTTAAAAAGTTTCATGTTTTATTCCTCCAGTTTTCTCTATCATTAACTCTCTTTTCTTTCATTAAGAAGACAGATCGCCTGAGATGCAATTCCTTCTTCTCTTCCCGTAAATCCCAGTTTTTCCTCTGTAGTGGCCTTAATGTTCAGCTGAGACTCATTGATTCCCATTGCTTTTGCCATATTGGCTCTCATCTGTGGAATATGAGGTGCCATCTTTGGTTTCTGTGCAATGATCGTTGCATCTATATTTCCGATCTCATAATGGTGCTCTCTCAAAAGCTTCGTCACATGTTCCAGCAGCAGAATACTGGAAATTCCTTTATATGCAGGGTCTGTATCCGGAAAATGTTTTCCGATATCGCCCAGTGCAGCAGCTCCCAGAAGTGCATCCATAACTGCATGGATCAGTACATCTGCATCTGAATGTCCCAGGAGACCTTTTTCCCAGTCTATCTTCACACCACCCAGGATCAGATCTCTGTCTTCGGTCAGTCTGTGTACATCATATCCCATTCCAACACGCATAATCATTCTCCTCTTATATCCAGCATCTTGCTGATTCTCAATAAGCTTAACCGTCTTCTTGTATAAGGAGCAAGCCTGAGGCTTGGCAAAACAGCCGATTCATCAAGTCCGATATCATAAACGGTTTTCGCGCATCCGGCTTTCTCCAGCAAACGGAACATAGTCTGTTCGCTGGGAAGCTCATCAATAATCTCCTCTATCCCGTTCAGGCATTTTTCCAGATGCTGGGGTGAAATAGTTTCTAACAATTCCGGCTCGTTTTCTTTTCTTATTTCTTCCAGAAGTCCTTTTTTTTCAAAAGTTTCTTTCAGAAGCTCCTCGTCCTCATTCTCATAGGGTTTTACGTGACATCTTCCCTGTGTGATGGCTGTAGCGATACGCTTGTATTCTTCCAGTACAAGAAGTGCTGCTACAGAAACCTTCTCTCCGTGGAGTGCATCCAGCGGACCATTGATCACTTCCATATCCCACAGATGTGTGACCTGGTGCTCTGCACAGGACGCAGGCCTTGAATTACCAATCATCTGCATTGCAAGTCCGGAAAGAATCAATGCATACATAAGCTGTTCGCATTCATCTTCCTCTCCCTCTGTAATATCCTGAATCGAAGATTTCACAGTTTTTAACGCTTTCTCTTCCAGCTTTACAGTTTCGCGGCAAAAATACTCTCCGGTGACCAGGTTCGCGATCTTCCAGTCTGCAAGACAGATGTATTTCGCCATCAGGTCTGAAATCCCGGCTGCAGTCAGGCGCTGTGGTGCTTTTGAAAAAATATCTGTATCTGCATATACACAGATCGGAGCTACTGAAGGCACAGTCTTCTTTACTCCATCCAGGGTCATTGCTGCTACTGTTGTTACAAATCCATCTCCACTTGCTGCGGTAGGCACTGAAATGAAAGGTACTTTGTAATTATGTGCAATATAACGGCTGATATCATGGATCGTGCCTGCTCCTACTGCAAGGATCAGGTCAATGTCCTCTTCCATGTTGTTCTCCACAATTTTTATTGCATGCCGGTCTGCCTGAAGTCCCTCTGCATCCAGAACAAGTACCTGACACCTGTCATAGATATCCTCCATAAGTTCTTCTGTTGCTGCATAGGTATTGGTATCGCAGATGACCAGCGGGGATATGTACTCTCTGAGCATTCCCTCTGACATCTCTTCTTCAAGCTTCTCTACAGCTCCGGCTTCTATCAAAATCTCTTTCACTGCAATCTGGTGTTCCCTGCCGCAGCTGCAAGGTCGGGCAAAATCGTCCGCATCAACTCGCATTTAAATTCTTCCTCCTGACTTTCCTGAATCAAGCGGATAAAATCATCCGTTTGACTATCTGCTCATAATTGAATAGTTGTTTCACAGCCTGATTCGGTTAAACTTTTTCTATAGGCATAGTTCGTTGGTATTATACATGATTTTCCTATAAAAATCAATCATTCCGCGCAGGTCTGGCGGCTACAGGTTCAAATAATTATATACAATCTTTGAAATATTCTGTATGTTCGTCACCGCCGTACTCTCCGGGCAGTTTTCAGACATCACACATAGGATATAAGTTGTCTTTTCGCCATAGACAATTGCGATATCGTGCTGATCCTGGTCTGTCTCGCCGGTCTTGTTGGCAGATTTTATTCCATCCGGAAGTCCCTGGGGGATTTTCCAGGTGTTTTCCTGATTTGACAGAAGATTTAACATTTCTTCTGACGCCTCTTTGCTGACACATTCCCCCTTGTAGATTTTTTCAAGCAGAGTGCCGCAATCTTTTACAGAAGTCATGTTTCTGCCACCCAGACTCTCCTGTGCGGATGCTGCAGGATGGAGGGTGTGCTGCACACTTGTCTCTGTATAGCCCTCTTTTTCCAGATATTTGTTAATATCCTCCGCACCTTTTTTGAAATCAAGGGAATCTGTCTGAAGCTTCACCAGTTCATTGCAGGATTCATTGTCACTGACTGTGATCATATTCCACAGCAGGTCATTTAATTTTACATCTACAGTTTTTGTATCTGCAGTATTTAATTTCTTTGCCTCATCTGCCTTTACCTGCTCCATGTCCTCATATGTCTTTGCCATTACAAAAGCTTTGATCAAACTTGCAGAATAAAGGGAAGTATCATTGATCAGGATTTCCTTTTCTTCATTAAGGTCTTTCACATAAACACTCCAGGTTCCCTGATATCCGGACAGCATCTTCTCAAGCTGAGGCTTCAGATTATCCATCCCAAGATCATCCATATTCACGATCTTTCCCGTATCATCCACAATAAAACCATCATCCGTCACTGTGCTTTTCTGAAGCAGGGCGCCATTTGTACCGCCAAAATAATAGCTTCCGTCAAAATTCATTTCATAACAGTCCATCTCAAGTGAATGGATACCTGGCTCGGTTACCAGTCTGCCATTTTCATCAAAATAATAATATCCATTCAGAGTAATCCCGTCTATTGCCAGATTGTCAATATACCTTACCTGCGGTGCTGCTGACAGACGCCCCAGATTGTTCACAAAGTAATATCCGTCAAATTTCTCTGCCTCCTGGGCATTCTGCGTATCAGCTTCCTCATCTGTCTTATCCCCAAACACTGCAACACCTTTCAGATGCTCTATATGAGGACTGCAGGCTTTGAATTTCCCATCTGTATCATGATAATAATATCCGTCAAATACAGTTCCGTCTATCTCATAATCCTGAAAATAATGGATCTCCGCCTGGGTACTTCCGGCGCCATTCACATCCAGACAGTAAAATCCGTCACTCTTCATCATATATTTCCCGCTTCCGTCTCCCATGGGCTGAATCTGTGCCTGCCCGGTGACAGATGCAAGACTCTGCTGTGCAGCCATAACAGGAACCGGCAAAACCAGTGCCATGGAAATGGCTCCGGCCAGACTTCCGGCTATGATATAACTTTTAATATGATATTTCGCTGTTTGTCTATTTTTTCTCATGCAAAACTCCTTTTACGGTTTCTTTTCACATCCCATTCACAGTAAGCAAAGTATATATTGTTTTATTCAGGATAGCAAGATTTTTATCTTTTTTCCAGCAAAGACCAGAATCTCAGTATCAGTGTTCAGTTCTTTTCTCTTATCCTGTTCCAGAAGCTTCCCAGCTGTTCTTCCACAGTATTTAAAGTACAGTTTCCCCTGTCAGACCACTCAGCAGGAAACAGATTCCTGTAATCTTTCCCTGCAAATCTCTCGTCCAGCAGAAGTATGATCCCTGTGTCCTCCTGGGTTCTGATCACACGCCCGGCTGACTGCAGCACCTTATTCATCCCCGGATATCTGTATGCATAATCAAATCCATTCACACCCTTTTTATCATAATACTGCCTGAGGATCTCCCTTTCTGTTCCAATCTGAGGAAGACCAGTCCCTATGATGATTGCTCCGATCAGCTTCTCTCCCATCAGATCAATCCCCTCTGAAAAAATCCCGCCCATTACGCAAAATCCTACCAGCGTTCCCTCTGATGCAGAAAATTCCTCCAGAAATTCCTCTTTCTCCCTCTCATTCATTCCCGATGTCTGCGAAATACAGCGAACCCATTCCGCTGAAAACTCATTCTCATACACCTCCAGAACATCCTCCATAAATTTATAAGAAGGAAAGAATACCATATAATTTCCTTTTCTTGTCCATACAGTTCTGGCAATGTAAGATGCGATCCTGTGATATTCCTCATATCCTCTTCTGGTATACCTGCTGCTCACATCCCGTCCTGTGAGAATGCACCTGTTCTCCTGCCTGAAAGGAGAAGTCACATAAATCCCATAGTCATCCTTTCTGGTGCTTAAAAGTGTACGGTAATAATCCATGGGAAGCAGGGTCGCAGAAAAGAACACCGCACTTTTTCCCTTTTCCAGACATCTATGAATATTTGCTGCAGGATTTACACAGAAAAGCCGCAGGATCACCTTTCCCCCTTCTCCCATTTCTGCATAAACCACATAATTTTCATCCAGAAGTTCATCAATGTTCAGGAAATCTCTCACACAGAAGTAAAATTCCAGCAGCTGCTCCGGAAGTTCCTTTCCATGAAGTTCCTCCAGGAGCTTATCCATCTCCCCCATCACCTGAAGCATTCCCAGAGAAACTGCTCCGGGATTTGGCAGGATTTCGTACTCTGTACACTCCTTTTCCAGAATTCGAAGCTGTCTGTTCACTTTTTCCAGTGCTCGCACCAGACCTTTACTGTAATCCCCGGCCAGTCTCTTCGCCTCCAGTACATCCGCTCTGTCCACATGAGCACTGTACATTTCCCTTCCTCTGTCCACCAGATTGTGAGCTTCATCGATCAGAAAAATGTATTCTCCGGAAGTACCCTCCCCGAAAAATCTTTTCAGATAAACATTGGGATCAAATACATAATTATAATCACAGATCACAGCGTCCACCCAGACTGCCAGATCCAGGCACATTTCAAAGGGACACACCTGCCATTTCTTCGCATATTCCAGCAGAGTATCCCTGTCATAGCTGTCCTGCGTGGTCCACAGTTCAAAAACAGCATCATTCACTCTGTCCAGATGTCCTCTCGCCCACAGACAGTTCTCAGGATTGCATTCTGTTTTATCACAGAAGCACAGCTTTTCCTTCGCAGTAATGGTAATCACTTTAAATTTCAGTCCATGCTCCTTTAATATGGAGAAAGCTTCTTCAGCCACAGTCCTGGTAATGGTCTTTGCTGTAAGATAGAAAATATTTTCCCCCAGTCCTGCACCAACTGCTCTCACTGCCGGAAAGATCGTGGACATGGTCTTTCCTACTCCTGTAGGTGCCTGGACAAAAATCTGTCTTTCTGTGGATATAGTGTGATATACACCGGATACGATTTTTCGCTGTCCCTCACGATATTCAAAAGGGAACTCCAGATCACTCATGGACGCATTCCGTTCTTTTTTCCATGCAAGCTGGTATGCGATCCATTTATGATACCTGTCCAAAAGATTCTGGTACCACAGTCCGAGTTCTTCCAGCGTATATTCTTCTCTGAAAAACTTAAGCTCCTCTGTGTCCAGATTCCCATATGTCATCTGCACTCCGATCTTCTCCGGTTTTTGCTCCTGTGCGTAGATCCAGGCATAACACATTGCCTGTGCACGGTGAACCTCCACAGGCTTTTCCAACTGACTGACATCTGCATAAACACCCTTGATCTCATCGATCCAGCACTGTCCATCCTCTGTGAAGATTCCGTCAGCTCTGCCCTCTACCTGGATACTTACATCTTCATATTCTGTTTTATATTTAAGAGAAACCTCCGCTCTGTAATGGCTTCCCATCCTGCCCTGTATTTTTCTGTGCAGTCTGCTGCCCTTCTGCATTGCTTCTCTGTCAGAAGATCCTCCCCGGTTGTCAAGATCCCCGCTTCTTAATATAAATTCCACCAGATTCCGCACCGAAATGCGGATACACGGCTGTTCCAGATTCATGATTTGCTTTCCCCCAATCGTTCTTCATACATCGGTCGAACCGCTCCCGTCATCCCTGCGATCACATCGATCACCGTCATGATATCTCCGCTCCGATTCTTCTGGTAAGCGTGGTAGCTTCCCTGGATACAATAGCTGAGCATCACATTCATTGCTGTATCTTCTTTCAATTCCGGGTATTTTTCAAAGATCATCTGCTTGATGCTCCGCTCGATACTATCCGCAAAATGATTCGCCTGACTGCCGGAAAATAAAATCGCCGTCAGGGAATTCTGCGATACATAAGCCATCAGAAGTTCCCGTGCAAACTCTGCCGGATGCTCCAGCAGATATTCCGGATGCTGGATACTGTTCGCAATCGACTGTACTACTTCTTCTTCCATCGCATCTGACAAATCGTAGATATCTTTATAATGCGCATAAAAGGTAGACTTATTGATTCTTGCACTTTCACATAGTTCTTTTACTGTTATCTTTTCCAAAGGTTTCCTGGAACGCAGTTCGATAAATGCGTTCTTGATTCCCCGCTCTGTTTTCTCAATTCTAAGATCCATCTTACCTCCCATTTTCCAACACTTTCTCATATTCGTCGGTTATCCATCCTTTCGTCGTTTTTGTTGGTGGATACCTCCTCGCATTTTTCTTATAATATGATTATAAATCAAAAAAGCAACTACTGTCCATTATCTTTTCGACAGTTGATCTTTTACGTTGCATTTTCACGGAGGTTAATATGGATTTTTACGGATTTTACACAGGAAAAATATTCGACGCTTATGAATTTCTCGGCGCACACCCGGACAAAGACGGAACCACATTCCGTACCTTTGCACCTGCCGCATCACGCATTACAGTCATTGGGGAATTTAACGACTGGCAGGAATGGGAACTTAATAAAACTTATGACGGAAATTTCTGGGAATGTTATGCCAAAGGTGCAAAGCCGGGCATGATGTACAAGTACCGCATCTACAGACAGGACGGAAACTGCGTAGAACACTGCGATCCTTACGGCTTCGGCATGGAACTCCGTCCGAACTTCGCGTCTATCATCCGCGACCTGTCCCATTACAAATTCAAAGACAGCAAATGGATGCAGAAGCGTTCGGTATGCAAGGACAAGCCGCTGAACATCTATGAACTGCATTTCGGATCATTTAAAAAGCCTTCTGAAAAAGCAGACGACTGGTATACTTATGTGGAAATGATCGATATCCTGATTCCTTATCTGAAAGAAAATGATTACAATTATATTGAGATTATGCCGCTCAGCGAACATCCATGTGATGAATCCTGGGGATATCAGAACACCGGATTCTTCAGTCCGACCGCCCGCTACGGAACTGCCGAAGAACTGATGAAATTCATCGATGCCTGCCATAAGAATGACATCGGTGTCATCATGGATTTTGTACCGGTACATTTTGCCGTTGATCACTATGCACTGTCCGACTATGATGGAACTGCACTCTATGAATATCCACACCAGGATGTCGGTGTCAGCGAATGGGGCAGCTGTAACTTTATGCACTCCAGAGGCGAAGTCCGAAGCTTCCTTCAGTCTGCTGCAAATTACTGGCTAAGTATCTATCACGTAGACGGAATCCGCATGGATGCCATCAGCCGTATCATCTACTGGCAGGGCGAACCGGCAAGAGGTGTCAACAATAATGCAGTAGACTTTATTCGTGAAATGAACCGCGGATTAAAAACACTGCACCCGACAGTTATGCTCTCTGCCGAGGATTCTACTTCTTTCGAAGGCGTAACAAAACCTGCTGATCAGGGCGGACTTGGATTCGATTACAAATGGGATATGGGCTGGATGAACGATACACTTGACTACTTCCGCACCGCACCGGAATACAGAAGCCGTGATTATCATAAGCTTACTTTCTCTATGATGTATTATTATAACGACGATTTTCTTCTTCCTCTTTCACATGACGAAGTTGTTCACGGAAAAGCAACAATCGCACAAAAAATGTATGGTGAGTACGAAGAGAAATTTCCACAGGCGCGTGCGTTCTATATGTATATGTACGCACATCCGGGAAAAAAATTGAACTTCATGGGGAATGAGATCGGACAGCTCCGTGAATGGGATGAAAAACGTGAACAGGACTGGGATATCCTGAAGTATCCAATTCACGATGCATTCCATCACTTCATGCAGAAACTGAATCATCTGTATCTGACAACTCCTGCTCTTTCTGCCAAAGATTATGAAAACGCCGGATTTCAGTGGCTGGACTGTCATCAGGAAGAGCGCTGTATCTATGCGTTTGAAAGAACGGATGGAAAAGATCGTATCGTTGCTGTCTTTAATTTCTCGGATGAGGATCAGGAAGGATATGAGCTTCCAATAACGGATGCAAAGGAACTGGAAGTGATTCTGGCTAGTGATGATGTAATATTTGGAGGAAGTAAGAAGTATACGAAGAAGAAAGTGAAGGTTACGGACGGGAAGGCTGTGCTGGATCTTTCGGCTTATTCGGCGGTGTATTATTCAATTGCTGTTTAATGCATTAAGCGACGGCTGCCCGGACCGGAATAAAAGTTAGGAATCCTTTCCTGTTCAGGTTCCGTCGGCGGGTAATACTAAAGGGGCAAAATTCTGCTAAAAGCAGGCATTCGAAATTTGAAACTCGCATACGCTCAGACAATCAAATTTTGAATACCTAACGCAGAATTTT
>ENA-ORTS01002057-ORTS01002057.1-human-gut-metagenome-genome-assembly--contig:-NODE-2057-length-12553-cov-2.426548_pt1 | contig 12553 bp, 6 predicted proteins | sample MGYA00241911_ERZ509186 | MGnify/ENA primary metagenome ERZ509186 (study PRJEB26280, sample SAMEA2338852) | human gut metagenome | biome: human gut; feature: human-associated habitat; material: faeces...
ACGTGATCGGCAATGCTCCTAACAGCATCCCCAGCGATATACCAATGAAGACAGCCAAGAGGTTCGGATTGTTTAACCGCTTGATCTCATCCCCTAAAATCTTTCCGACTGTGTTTACCGAATTCGCTTCTCCCACGATAGTCAACCGGTCACCGATTTGCAGGCGCAGGTCGGGAGAGGCCAGCAGGTCTATACCGGCACGGTTCACACGCGTAATATTGATACCGTAGAGGTTACGAAGGCGGAGAGAGCCTAATTTCACACCGTTCACCCGGTTGCGTGTCACCGCGATGCGGCGCGAGATCAGTTGGCTGTCAATGGCATTCCAGTCGATATCCGCCTTGTTCCAATCTACATTCTCCTGCTCGCCGAAAAGGACTTTAATATTTTCGACATCCGATTTAACGGAGATGATCAAAAGGTGGTCATGCTCGTGAAGTAAGGTGTCCGAAGTCGGAATGCTTACTTTACCGTTTCTCCATACACGTGAAATAACGAAATGCTTGTCCGTCAGCTTCATTACGTCCTTGATGCTCTTTTCGTAGATAGCCGGATTGCTTACATGAAACTCGGCGACATAGGTAGTCGTGTCGCGTTGTTCCTTTAAGTCTTTCTGTTTCTTGTCGGCAAACAAGGCTCTCAGGATAATAATCGCCAAGATCACGCCCACTACGCCGAGCGGATAAGCAACGGCACACGCCAAAGCCATGTCCGTCACCCCTTTGGTATTGGTCGGATCTATCTGCAACAAAGCCTGTTGGGCGGCTCCCAAAGCAGGCGTGTTGGTAACGGCCCCACAAAGCAAACCGACCATATTGGAAAGGGAAACTCCTGTTACCCAGTGCAGACCGACTGTCATAATGAGTCCGAGCAGGATAACGCCTAACCCCATCATGTTCATAGCTACCCCTCCCTTCTTCAGCGAAGAGAAGAAACCGGGACCAACCTGTAACCCTAATGCATAGACGAAAAGGATCAAGCCGAAACTTTGAGCAAAATACAGCATATCCTTATTCACGACGATCCCTAAATGCCCGGCCAAGATACCGGCAAAGAATACAAATGTGATACCCAGTGAGATCCCGAATATCTTGATCCGTCCTAAATACAATCCAAGTGCAGAGACCAGTGAAATAATGATGACTGCCTGCACCATCGTAGGCTCTAAAAAGGCCTCTTGTAACCAATTCATAAAGTTCCCCTGTTTATTGACGGCACAAAGATAGGACAATAATTTGATTCGTCATCTATTTCTCTCGTTCCCGCGCTTGACACAGGCTCCCCTTATTGTCTTTGTTCGTTTGTTTCATTACCTTTATCCCCAAAATAAGATCAGATTCATATTTGTTAAATCTGGAAAAACATGTCATTGAAAATAATCCATACTGCCGACTGGCATCTTGGGCAAACCTTTTTCGGGTATGACCGTGATGAGGAACATGAGGCATTTCTTTCGTGGTTGATCGATATATTGACGCTACGGCAGACTGATGTCTTGCTGATAGCAGGCGATGTTTTCGATGTTGCCAATCCGTCGGCAGCCGCCCAACGCCGTTTTTTCCGTTTTTTGCGGGAAGCGAACCGGTGTAACCCACAATTGCAGATCGTGATTATCGCAGGTAATCATGATTCGGCAGCCCGTCTGGAGGCGCCGATACCCCTGTTGGAAGAACTGAATACGTCAATTGTAGGGGCTGTCCCGCGAACCGACCTGTGCAAGATCGATTTCGATTCGCTTCTGATTCCTTTATATAATAAGGAAGGAAAACGGGAAGCGATCTGTCTGGCTGTTCCCTATCTTCGTCAGGGAGATTATCCCGCTTCGAAAGAAGGGAAAGATACCTATGTGGAGGGCGTTACCCGAATGTATCGCCAGCTCTATGACTATGCCGACAGCCAAAGGCAACCGGGCGAGGCCCTGCTTGCGATGGGACACTTGCATGCGACTGGTGCTGAACTGTCGGAAGACGATCGGAGCGAACGGACTATCATGGGAGGACTTGAATCTATATCGGTAGAAGCCTTTAACGAGGACTTGGCCTATACGGCCCTCGGTCACATCCACAAGGCGCAACGGGTAGGGGGACGCGAGTCTGTACGCTATGCCGGCAGCCCGCTTCCGATGTCTTTCTCCGAACAGCATTATCTCCATCAGGTTGTTGCCTTTACCCTCGAAAACGGATGCCTGTCGGATCTCGAAGCAGTGCCCATCCCACTCCGAACCGCCCTGCATCGGATTCCGGCGGAACCGGCGTCGCCTGCCGAAGTCCTTTTGTCGCTTTCCAACCTACCGTTGGCGGAAGAGGGAGCCGATCGCAGCCTATGGCCTTATCTGGAGGTGCAGGTACTGCTGACGGAGCCAGATCCGGGATTTCGGCATCGGGTGGAGGAGGCACTGGCGGATAAGGCTGTACGCCTGACTTCCATCATCCCTTCTTATCCGAAAAAGGAGGGAGAGGAAGATTCTCGTCCTTTCTCTTATACGGATTTACAAAAGATCGCTCCGCTGGATATGCTTCGCCATACCTTTACGAACCGTTTCGGGGGAGATTTGCCGGAAGAGTTGGAAAAGATGTTTAACGATGTAATGCGGGAGGTTTCCCTATGAAGATATTAGCGATACGAGGTCGTAACCTGGCCTCGTTGGAAGGTGATTTTGAAATAGATTTTACGGTGGAGCCGTTACTTTCAGCCGGGATCTTTGCTATTTCCGGGCCTACGGGAGCAGGTAAGTCTACCCTTTTGGATACGATGTGCTTAGCTCTGTTCGCCCGTACGCCTCGTACCGACCAGGCGAAAGAAAATAATGTCAAGCTTCAGGATGTCAGTAATGAACAATTGTCGCAGAGCGATCCTCGTTTCTTGCTGCGGCGGGGAACATCCTCCGGTTTTGCAGAAGTGGATTTCATGGCCTTGAACGGACACCGCTACCGGACACGCTGGTCGGTGGCGCGGGCACGCGACAAGGAAAACGGACGGTTGCAGAATCCGCGTTTGGCTCTGTATAACCTCGACAAGGAGGAGGAAGAGCAAGGGACGCGTTCCGATTTGCAAGCCCGTATTATCGATTTGATTGGCTTGACTTTCGAACAGTTTACGCGTTCCGTATTGCTGGCGCAGAACGATTTTTCCACTTTCCTGAAAGCCGAGCAGGGAGAAAAAGCTTCCTTGTTGGAGAAGTTGACCGGAACCGAACTCTATTCCGCCATTTCTCGCCAGATATTTGAAAGGAATGCGCGGGCGAAAGAAGCCTTCGACTTGATCCAAACGCGAATACAGGGTATCGAGCTATTGACGGATGAGGAAGAAAACGACTTGCGCACTCGCCTTGCCGGAACGGAAAAGGAGCTGCAGCGAGTCGAGAAAGCGAAAGCGGAGCAACAGGCCCTTCAAGAGGCCGTCCGTTCTATCGAACAGCAGATAACCATCCGCCAAAGACAACAAAAAGAGGCGGCCGATAAGTTGGTGCACGCAACGGAATTGTTGACGGTCGCTCGCCATGAATACGAAAAGGGAGTGGAGGAACAGCAACAGTCTGAGGCTCGTTTCAAATCCCTTCAACAGGAGATCTTGCAGGCGCGTAAACTGGATATCCAGTTGGATACAGCCATCCGTGACCTGTCACATTCGGAGCAGCAGTTGAAAAATGTAATGCTTCGGAAAGAAGAGGCCGAAAAGAAATATCAAGCTGCCGTCCTCCGCCGGAGACAGGGAGCGGAGGAGATTGCCCGTCTGACCGCTTGGCGCGAGCGTTATAAAAAGAAGGAACGTATTGCGGAGCAACTTTCAGCTTTGTTGTTGCACTTGGATGCAGCATCGGCCACCCGTTCAGGGATGGAGGCGGCTGTCCGTTCGATCGAAACGCTCCGGCAGGAGATGGCGGCGTTGAATAAACAACTTTCCGACCTGCAACAGACCAGTGCAAACAAACAGCAGGCGTTGAAGCGGGCTGAAGCGGATTACCGGAATCTGGAAGAGGAACTGAAAGCTGTCGATGCACCGGCTTTGGACAAACAGATCGAGAAACTTCGCCAGGAACGGGAACAATTGCTTATCGAACAGGCACGCTTGGAGGCTTCCGGTAACATAAAGGATTTACGTGGCAGGTTGCAGGATGGACAACCTTGTCCGGTTTGCGGGAGCACACATCATCCTTTTGCAAATCAGGTTCCTGTCGCTCCTGTTTCTGCTCTAACCCTTCAATTGCAGGATTTATCGAATAAAAAAGAAACCTATGTCGCTCATACCCGCCATCTTACCCGTTTGCAACAGCAGTTGCTCCAACTCCATAAAGAACTTGCAGATAGCGAGGCCGCCTGTAAGGAAATGGCTGGTAAGCAACAACTCGCTGCCAGTCGGCAAGAGAGGGAAGAAGCTATTGTAAAAGAGCAATCCACCCTGTTGACCCAGTCCCTTTCGGCTGCCGACCTGCTGTTCGGCAATAGTGAGTGGCAGAAAGCCTGGTTGCAGAATCCGGAAACTTTCCGTAAAACATTGACAGACTTCGCCCGTCAGTGGCATGAGAATACCGAGAAACTCCATCAACTGGAACGGCAGGAAAGCGCCCAAAAAGCCGAATGCGAATCTCTCGCCTCCTTCCTTCCTTCTCTCGAAAAGCAAGCCGAAGAATCCGGACAGCTCCACGAAAAGAACCGTGCCGCTTTTTCCTCTTTGCAGGCAGAACGAAAGAAACTTTTGAATGGCCGATCTGCAGATAGCGTAGAACAGGAGTACATCCGACGAATGGAAGAACTGAAAGAGCGTTTGAAAAAACTGTCGGCCACCCAGACTGAGCAATCCGGCATCGCCGACCAGACACGCGGCATTGCCGACCAGATTGCAAAAGACCTGACCGAGGCCTCTGCCGACCTACTCCGGAGAAAGGCGGCTTTAGACAAATGGACAGCTGATTATTTGGATTCTTCGGGTGGAGAGCCACTCGAAGTTATCTTGTCCCGGTACACACAGGAAAAGACGGAACTTGCTTTCCGGCTTCGTACTCAGACGGAGAACAAGGCGAAAGTTTCCGGTCTGCAGGAAGAATTGAATGTCCGGCGTACGGAAAGCGAACGTTGGGCGAAGCTGAACGAACTGGCCGGTTCTGCCGACGGCGCCAAGTTCCGTCGTATAGCGCAAGGATATACGCTCGATATACTGTTGAACTATGCCAATGTGCAACTGCGTGAATTGACAAGGCGCTATCGGCTGGGACGGGTTCCCGAAACACTAGCCTTGCAGGTGATCGACCGGGATATGTGCGATGAGGTGCGTACCGTCCATAGCCTTTCAGGGGGCGAATCGTTCCTTGTTTCGTTGGCACTGGCGCTTGGCCTGTCTTCCCTCTCATCCAACCGGATGCGGGTTGAAAGCCTTTTCATTGACGAAGGTTTTGGTTCTTTGGATGCCGAGACGCTTCGTGTGGCGATGGATGCTTTGGAAAGTTTGCGGACACAGGGACGCAAGATCGGAGTCATCTCGCATGTGCAGGAAATGACTGAGCGCATCCCTGTCCGCATCTGTGTGAATCGCGCCGGCAATGGACGCAGCTTTCTTGAAGTTTTGTAAAGTTCCAAAATCCCTTGTCCCCGCGTCAAGCGCGAGAATAGGGCTTTCGCCTTTACATATCTTCGACAATAATCCTAAAGCCGACGTTCATCGGCCGCTGCCAAGGCAGGTAGGCTTTGCGGACGGCCGATGTGGAGTATTTAGGACGTTCACGCCAGGAGCCGCCTCGTACAACTTTCTTCTCGGCAGTCTTTTTGTTTGCCTTTTCTTTTAAAGGATAAGGAATGTAATCGGAGGCTGTCCATTCCGCCACATTCCCGTTCATGTCGTACAATCCCCAGGGATTGGGCTGGTAAGAGGCAACAGGGCAACTGATCAGTTGGTGGTCGTTTACGTTCAGGATTTTCGGTAGGAAATCCCAGAACTTGCGCATGGGATCGTTTGCCCGCATCGGTTTCGGATCTACGCCTGTTACCGCCAGATCGACAGTCGTACTGTCTGCCAAGTTTTCGAAAGCACCGAAGTCGCTCTCCGTCGATCCGAACCAGAAATCATCTGCGCTTCCCGAGCGTGCTGCCCATTCCCATTGTGTTTCGGTAGGCAGAGAAACTGTATTGCCTGATATTTCGCTGATCTTTTGGCAGAAAGCATTCGCTTCGTCCCAACTGACGCGCACGACAGGCTGTTTTGGCCGGTTGGCTGCATAGCCGGGGGTAGTATGATCTTTCCAAGTCTGTCCGATGTACCGGCTGTCGTGTTCCGGGAAAAGTGCGCGGAACTGCTCGTTCGTGATTTCGGTCGTGCTCATCCAGAAGCCTTCCTTCACGTTTGCCTTGAATGCTGGCGAAGCGGAGGGAGTCCGGTTATTACCCATCACAAAGCTGCCGGCGGGAATCCATACCAGGTCGATATGCACATCCGGAGTGATGGAGATGCGGCGGGTCGTTTCGCCTTGGGCGGCTTGCCGGGCAGTCGCTGTCTGCGTGTCGAACGGGAATCCCTTTACCTTGACCGGGCGGACCGGTTTGGTCGGCTTCTTTATTTCGACTGTTTCGCCGGTCGTTGCTCCGGTAATGCCGTCTGCCTTTTTGTTTTCTTTCAGCCAGTCGGCGTAGTCGGCAATCTCTTTTTGCCAGTCAACCTGTACACCGCTGTATTTCTCGGCCAGCTCCATACGGCGTTCCACCTGACCTTTGGGAGATTGAGGCTTCAGGTCTATTTGGGTGAAAGCCCCATAATAAGGCGCGTTGAGATCGATCCAGGCATAGAGCGTCCGCATGTCCTCTTCCGGAACCTCTACGCCGTGGTGTCCGGCTTGCAGGATGCGGATCAGTTCGCTGTTGCTCGCGTGAAACTCGGCCGGCTTGAGGACATAGATGTCTGATTCCGGTCCCTGGCGGTACACGTATGGGTGCAGGTTCAGATAGCTCTGGTCGTACTGCTTGTTGATTTTCGTCAAGATACCTCTCTTATATGTGACCATCTGATCCTTGCGGAAGTCCGGTTCGGCATTTTTCCCGTTGTGGCAAGAGACGCAGTTACGATCCAGTACCGGTTGCACTTCCAGGCGGAACGTGAATGGGCGGACACCTCCTTCCGGTGTTTCCAGCCGGCGTGCCTGCTTGGCCGAAGCAATCGTGCGTTTGGGAATGGGTATGCTGTTCTGATCTTCATGGCAACCGACGCAGGAGACGATCTCGCCCGGCATCCCTGTCAGCCAGCTGCGCATCCATTGGATGGCTGCCCCGTCTTTATCCAACGGCTGGATGGAAATCGGCGTGTTGGCGGGAATGGTGAATAGTGCGGAACCGTCTTCCTCGACCGGGACTGTTCCGAGTATACGTTTGATATCCCATCCACTCTGTATTCCCTGTGCATCGTGATCGGAAGGAGCTAAGATATAGGCATACTCATAAGCAAAGATACGGAGAGCCTTGATCGTGCCCCGGGGAACGCCCTGCGTACCTTCTCCTTCGTAGATATCCTGGATAAAGACCGTAGCCTCTTTGCTGTCCGGCTTGATCTTCGAAGGAATGACAGGAGGCGTTTCGCGTTTTACCAGCGGGATGGGAGCGGTCAGACCTTCCCCTTCCTGCTCGGCAATGAGTGTCAGGTTATCGAAAACGTCGACCAGGTAAATTCCCCAAAGTGCATCCTTGGCCGGTTTGCAGGCAACTAAAAAATATTTTTCGCTGAGCGGGTACGGCTTCATGAACTGAGGCCAGACGCCTTCGACCAATTCGTCCTTGATGATCGGGACGATCGGGCGGTCTTTGAACGGCAGTTCCTGTATCATCCCCTTTTCCTCTTTCCGGCTTTTGGCAGGATCGAAGATGACGAGCCGCCCTGAACGTGCCGTCCCGTGATGGCCGGAGATGATGCCGATGAAGCGGCTGCTGTGCTTGGAGAGCGGTTTCATGTCGAACGTACTGTTCGGGAAATAGGAGCCGCTGCCGTAGAGCGCTTTGTTTTCCGTCCCGTCGGGGTTCATGTGCATCACGATACGGGAGAAATAGTGTGTCAGGTCCGTATATTCCCAACGGGTGTACATGATGCGTCCGTTCGGGATCACGATAGGCGACCAGTTCCCGTCCTGGTCGAAGGTGAGGCGGCGCAAGGCACGCGTCTCGGGGTCAAAGGAGACAAGGTTGGCTACCACATCGTCGCCATGCACACAAGGAACGCCGTTGTAACCGATGTTGGTCGTCGCCACCACTTTCCCGTCCGGCAGGTAATTGGCGTCGCAGAATTCCAGATCCGGCTCATCAACGGTGATCTTTTGGTGAAGGTTGCTTCCGTCGATGTTCATTTCGTATATCTGCCACTTCCGGTTCTTGTCGAGCGAGGAGAAGAGGAGGCGGTCGGCATCCCAGTGGAGCTGTATGTCCGAAATGGGAACATCGGCTTCGGGTTTGTATATCCGGCTGCTTTCGATTTGTCCGCGCAAGCCCGTGAGCAAGTCGATCTCGGCATCGTAGCCTTTACGCGAGTTGGAAAATAGCGAGTTGTAGTTGGCTGTCGAAGTTCCCATCGACGGGCCCATCGCCTTACGGGCCTTGTTTCCCAAACGGTAACGGGCCACTATGATCTTGTCCATGTCCAGCAGCGGGTTGGCCAGGATGATCTCACGCTTCAAGGCAAGTATTTCTTGAGCTTGGCCAATTACTTCGTCGATCGTGTTGCCGGAAACCTTATCGGAGAAGGCCTGCCGCACGCCGGGCAGAAGTGTTTCCAGACGGGATAGTTTTTCGTAAAGCGCGGGAGCTTTTCCTCCCAATGCTGTTTTTGTGTCGTCCAGATAGGCACGTATGGCAGTAGGATTTACCCATCGGATTTGCACTTCCAGATCGCTTAGCTGAATTTGGCGTATTGAATCTTGTCCGTTCGTTGCGGAAATACCGGATACGGAAAGAGAGAGGAACGTGAAGAGTAAACAAACTTTATGCTTCATATCATTATTATTTTTTCAAAATCTCTATCGCCTTCTTCAACTGTTTATCTGCCTTCTCATCTGTCTGGGCTTTTTTCCACTGCTTATCGCTCATTTTCACTTCCACATCCGGCTTGATTCCTTTTTCATGAATATCTGTACCTTTTGGTGTGTAATATTTGGCAATGGTAAACTTAAAGGCTGAACCATCTGTAAGAGGCAGAATAGTTTGTACAATTCCCTTTCCATAAGTTGTTGTACCTACAACCGTTGCTTTTTTGTAATCTTTTAAGCATCCTGTCATAATCTCGGAAGCACTCGCTGTATTTCCGTTTACCAATACAACCATCGGTACATCTACTGTTTTACCCGAATCACTCTTGAACTCTTCTTTTTTCCCCTTTTTATCTTTTGTATAAACAAGCATTTTATCCTTTGCAACCAGACGGGACAGCATATTGGTACAGGTAGTTAACAGTCCGCCTCCATCATCTCTTAAATCAATAATCAGACTCTTCATTCCCTGGCTTTCAAGGTCTGTTACTGCCTTATCAAACTGTTCGTCCGTATTTTCATGGAACTGGCTTACTGCAATATATCCTATCTTATTCTTCCGCATTTTATAAGTAACACTATCTAATTCTACAGAAGTTTTTTCTACTGTATAATCTTTTGTTTTTTTATCTCTGTAAATAGTCAAAACAACTTTATCATTATCTTCGCTTCTAATGGCAGAAACAACATCCTGTAGTTCCATATCGGCAGTACTTTTTTGATCAATTGCCGTAATAAGATCTCCATTCTTAATACCTGCTTTATATGCCGGCTGATCTTTAAATACAGAAACGACCTCTGGATAATTCGTATCTGTGTCTTTTGCAATAGAAATTCCAATTCCATTATATTTTCCCGCATCTTCTTCCGACAATTGCTGATATTCTGATGGGGTATAATATTCTGCATAGGGGTCTTGCAAGCCCTTAGCAAACCCCTTATAAATATTGTTCTCCACATTCTCAGCATCTATTTTGTTGAGATAATAGTTACCCGCAAAAGCTTCTAACATACTTAGTTTGCGCAAAATCTTCCCATTATTAAGGCCGGTTCCATAAGCATTTGAAGTCATAACACTTTGTCTTCCTGCAAAGAAACTGAAACCGATGATAACGACAAGAACAAGCACACTTAAAACACGTTTAAAGCAGCCTTTTTTTCTTTTTGGGCTGCCTTCCTCTTTCTTTTTTTTATTATGTTCTGAATCCTGTTCCTTTAACTCAAGATTCATTTCTTTTTCCTTAAAATCCATTCTGTCTTCCTTTCTTTCTTCCTATGAAAATGTGTCTGCATTACTGACTCTTCGTTTCGTTTAAAGAACAATATTACTTCTTGCCAGAGCATGTTTGAAAAATCAAAAACGCCTTCTGACGGTGTATATCTTCTCCGACAGAAGGCGTTCTTATTAATATTCGATACTTTCCATGTACTTCATGTATTTTACTACCATCAGTGCAATCTTAAAAGTAATCGCATCTTCAAATACTCTAAGATCAAGCCCTGTACTCTTCTGAAGCTTATCCAGACGATATACTAAAGTATTTCGGTGAATGTAGAGCTGTCTGGAAGTCTCTGACACATTCAGGTTATTCTCAAAGAACTTATTAATTGTCTGTAAGGTCTCTTCATCAAATTCATCTGGAGAACGTCCGTCAAAAATCTCTTTGATGAACATCTTACAAAGTGGTAATGGAAGCTGATAAATCAGACGGCCAATACCAAGTCGGCTGTATGCAATCACATTCTTATCTGGATAGAAAATCTTGCCAACATCCATCGCCATCTTCGCTTCTTTATAAGAACGGGATACCTCCTTAATCTCATTCACAATAGTACCAAAGGCAACATGAACCTTTGTCATCGCTTCTGTGTTAAGCATATCAACGATAACCTGTGCTGTCTTAGTCAGTTCATCGTATCCCTCTCCATTCTTCACTTCCTTAACAAGAATAATGTTCTTCTCGTCTACCGCAGTAATAAAATCTCTCGTTTTCGCAGAAAAAATATTACGAACTGTCTCAAATGCATTATTATCTCTGTCATTCTTTGTCTCGACAATAAATACACATCTTCTTACTTCCGTTTCAATATGGAGCTTTTTCGCCCGGTTATAAATATCAACCAAAAGTAAGTTATCTAAGAGCAGGTTTTTAATAAAGTTATCTTTGTCAAAGCGCTCTTTATAGGCAATTAAAAGATTCTGTACCTGGAAAGCAGCCATCTTTCCAACCATATATACGTCATCTGTCTCACCCTTAACGAGAATAATATACTCTAACTGGTTCTCATCAAATACTTTAAAAAACTGATATCCCTGCACGACCTGACTGTCTGCCGGGGATTCAACAAAGGAAAGTACCTCCTCTACGTAGTTCTCCTGTTCTGAGAATGTGCTTGCAAGAGATTTACCGTCTGTGTCCATCACGCAAAAGTCAATTCGTGTAATCCCTTTCAATCCTTCAATTGTGTTTTGAAGTATTTGATTAGATATCATATTCCATCTCCTCCACTCTTTTCAATATGCATTTTACACAACAAATTCACTACAATAATCTACAAAATACATATCGTCAAATCTTATCTTAATATATATAACCAAAAAAATAAAGAGGAAATCACACTTTTTTGGTGATTTCCTCAGTTTTTTTACAATTTATTCACATTTATCCCATAGACATAGTGACGAAATAACTTTCTTATATTTTTCTTAGGATTTCATTTTCAGCTTATTTTTTTCCATTTCACGTCTGAAAATGTGATTCAAGAGATACTTTGCAATTTTCCCCTGACCGAATCCCGGCTTACGTGGCGAGAATATCTTCTTTCCAACTCCGATCCAGACTCTTACATCCAGAAGATTTCTGTTTTTTGCAATAAAATCTTCCTGTAATGGAACCGATAATGCCGAAAGGACACAATCCACTTCACTTCCGTTGATCGCATTCACCAGCATATCATCCGCTCTGCCTTCTGCAGATACCTTCGCCAACCCAACTAACTGAATCCCACTATATGCCTTCTGCAGATACCGGAATGCCTCCTGCCCTTCTTCTTCTGACTCTACCAGCAGATAGAGTCTTTTATGGTTCTTATGCAGATAGCGCATAAACATCTTCAGATACAATTCCATATTAATCTCTTCCGGCAGTTCCGGTTCTTCCGCTGCTTCAAGGATCAGCTTTTCCCCCGGCAATATCATATCAAATTCATTCATCTTTTCTTTCAGTTCCGGGAGATCGTTCATCTGCATCAGCGCATCTACCGATACAACATCTATCACACTCACAGGTTCAGATTCCAGAAATGCAATTGTTTCCTTCATGGCTTCTTTCGCTGTAAAACTGTCTATATTTACACCTAAAACATTAATCTTCTCGTTCATATCCTCACCTGCTAACTCTTTTACCAGTTGTTCGATTATAGCAAATGGATATTTTCTTTTCAATCTTTATTACATAATATTCATACTAATTAACATTCGTAATATTTTTGTCATTTTTGTCATCCTTTCGTCTATTCCACATAACACAAATGGTGTTTCATTTTCAGATAATATTTATTCTG
>ENA-ORTS01002060-ORTS01002060.1-human-gut-metagenome-genome-assembly--contig:-NODE-2060-length-12535-cov-3.213942_pt1 | contig 12535 bp, 12 predicted proteins | sample MGYA00241911_ERZ509186 | MGnify/ENA primary metagenome ERZ509186 (study PRJEB26280, sample SAMEA2338852) | human gut metagenome | biome: human gut; feature: human-associated habitat; material: faeces...
AATCATAAGAATGATTAAAAGATTTCTTAATGCAAGAATAATTGAAAACAGTAAAATGATAGAAAATATGGAAGGCACACCACAAGGCTCTACACTTGATAAAATTAGATATTGATAGAGCAATGAAATGAATTCGAATTATTAGACAACAAGTTTATAATTTGAATTCATTTTTTATATTTTAAATAAAAAACATTGACACTTAATGGGAAGAATGATATTTTATAACTAGTGTAAATACAAAGGAGAAAAAATGGGAGTAAAATTTACAGAATGGTTTTTAGGAATGATTTTTACATTAATAGGCATCTTTTTGTAATCATATGTTATGCAAGAGACAATAATGGAGAAGAAAGAACATTCAAAAGTAAAAACATTTGGTTTAATCCAGAACGTATAATTGAAAGAAATCATATTGATATTTTACCAGTATATATTGCTCATAAAAATCCTAAAAGATATTATGTATCAATGGAAAAAATTGAAAATTATAGAAAAAATAGTTAACAAAAATAAATCTGTCGATATGTTATTTCAGTGATTATTGAAGGGGCAAAGTAAATTTATGATGGAAGATAATTTATATAATTAAGGAGGAATTTACATGAAAAAGTCGTATATTATTATAGGAGTGGTTGTAATTGTAATGCTTGTTGCAATAGGAATTTATGCAGTTATAAACAGCAATTCTCAAAGCAAAAAACAATTGGAAGAAAATTCAACAAATATAGAAGGAACAACTAATACAGAAAATTCTGCAAAGGAGAATAAAGACGAAAATATACAAAATAATCAAATAAGCAATGAAAGTGAGGAAAATAATATGTATAGTACAGGAAAACATCATGCTGAAATAGTTGTAAAAAACTATGGAACAATAGCACTAGAATTGGATTCAGATGTTGCACCAATTACAGTAGAAAATTTTGCTAATTTAGTAAATGAGGGATTTTATAATGGATTAACTTTCCATAGAATTATATCAGGATTTATGATTCAAGGAGGAGACCCTCTTGGAAATGGAATTGGAGGAAGTAGTAAAACTATAAAAGGTGAATTTGCTTCTAATGGAGTAAAAAATTCAATTTCTCATGTAAGAGGAACTATTTCAATGGCAAGATCTTCTATGCCAAACAGTGCAAGTTCACAATTCTTTATAGTTCATCAAGATAGCACATTCTTAGATGGACAATATGCTGCATTTGGAACTGTTACAAGTGGAATGGAAGTTGTTGATAAAATTTGCGCAGACACAGCTGTTGAAGATGATAATGGAACTGTTGCAAAAAATAATCAACCAGTAATTGAAAAAATAACAATAATAGATTAAAAGAGGATAAATTGTATGAACGAAGAAAATGCTCAAGTTATTTATGATTTACTTGATAGAATTAAGGTAACTGATGAAAATAGAGACAGAATGGAAAAAATCAGAAAATTCCTTAGTGAAAGTAAGTTTCAAGAGGCTTTAGATGAATTACAAATATTGCAAATGTCTGGAAATGTAGAATATGAGGATTATGCAGAGGTCAAGGAAAAGGAAAGAAAGATAAAAGAGAGAAAACAAGAAGAAGGTCTAGGATATCCTGTTGAATTAGCCGATACTGAACTTGAAAAGAGATATATTGGTTTGCTTTTAAATGATGTAAAACAGATTTCTGCATATTATTTTTTGCATAAAGATTGTCTATTCTTGGATGAACAGCTATTAGATGTATATAAAACAGTATTGTTTACAGATGGTGAAAAGTATGCACCAGAAATTGCGAAAGAAGGATTTAATTTTGCCAGAACAACTGATGAACTAATAGAATTCAAATATCAAATTCAAGTTGATTATGAAAATTCTAAATTCAAAATGGAAAAGACGTATACTGAGCTTAAAAAATTATTTACACTTAGAAGATGCTGTAGAGAAAATCCTGTAAAACATATACAAAAAGAGATTGCAGACATAAGAAATTACGAATTATATGATAAAATGACTGTTGAAGAAGTTGAAGGAGCTGTTGAACAGGTTACCGCAACAGAAAAATTTAAAAGGTCAGTTTTAAATGATGATTTAACTGGATTTTTGGTAAGAGGTGATAATACTTTAACAAATGGTTTATCAATTCCATTTAAAATTTTATCTAGTGTGTTCAAAGGAATAAGACAAGGTGAAACAATGGCTTTTGCAATGCCATCAAACTCTGGTAAGAGTAGATTTACAATTAACTTGGCAGCATATATTGCCTTGATACATAAAAAGAAAGTTTTATTAATTTCTAATGAGATGTCAGAAGAAAAGATGAAACTATGTCTAATAACAACAATAATAAATAACCCAGAAATACAAGAGCTACACGGTCAACACCTACATAAAACAGAAGGAGAGTTACTAGAGTTCAAGTTTAGACCAGATGACCCTAAAACTGTTAGAGTAGATGAAAATGGATATGTTGTTAAAGAAGAAGATGAAACACAGGCTGAATTTGCAAGAAGACTTTCAAATATATCAACAGAATTTACACAAACAATAAAAGTAACAAATTGGTTTAATAAACAGATAGAAAATTCTATATATTTTATAAATATAACAGATCATACGAATGATGAGTTAAAAAAGGTAATAATGAACTATTATTATAAAGAACATGTTGAATATGTATTTTATGATACACTGAAAACAGATATTGATAATATTGGAAATGGGGAAGAGTTAAAGAAAACGGCAACAATATTATCGAACTTAGCACAGAATTTTAATATGTTTATCGGCTCAACTTTACAACTTGCAGAAACAGTAACTGACCCAATTAACTTAAACATAAACGATTTAGCTGTTAGTAGAACGGTAAAGGAAGTATTAGATACACTTTGTTTATTTAAACAAATACACAAAGAAAATTATAAAAATTATGAATATTCATTAAATGAGGTAGACGATAAATTCTTTAATTTAAAGGATTACGATGACCCTGATGAAAGATACTATGCGTGCGTGGTTGATAAAAACAGAGCAGGTGCTAAACCTAAAGTATTATTCAATCTAAATTTAGCATATAATAGATGGGTAGAGCTTGGATATTTACGATTAAAAGATGCAGAATAATTTTTAACTTCGCCCAAAAGGGACGCCCCTTTTTGGGCGAAGTTTATTATAAAAAGTAATTAAAATTTAAATGTAAAAAGCTTAAATAATAAAGAAGAATAATTAAATGTATTTACAACTAAAGAAGGAGTGAAACAATGAAATACCAATTTGAAGTACCGGGGGAAATAGTAGGAAAGGAAAGACCAAGAGTAAATATGTATACTGGAAGAGTATATACTCCTGGAAAAACAAAAGACTACGAATTTTTAGTACAGCAATATTTTAAAATGAAATATCCAAGACACGAGATGCTAGAAGGAAGGCTTTCAATAAATATAATAGCTTATTTAAAAATTCCTAAAAGTACAAGTAAAGCAAAAGTAGAAGAAATGCTAGAAAATAAAATAAGTCCAACAAAGAAACCAGATGTTGATAACATAGCAAAATCTATACTTGATGCAATGAATAACTTCGTATTCAAAGATGATAATCAAGTAAGCAAAATAAACGTAGAAAAACGTTTTGCATTAGAAGAAAAAGCAGTGATAGAAGTAGAAGAATATTAAATTGTGAATTATTTGTGAAATTAGCACTCTATTATTGACTTTGCTAAAATAAAGAACTATAATACGTTTTAGTATTAGAAATAGTGTGAAATAATATTAAAATTTTCAGGCTATTACGAAGGGAAGGAATGAATATTATTATGGAAAACAAGCAATTTAAAGCAGAGTCTAAAAGGTTGTTAGACCTAATGATTAATTCAATTTACACGAATAAAGAGATATTTTTAAGGGAGCTAATTTCAAATGCCAGTGATGCAATTGATAAGTTGTATTATCGTTCCCTTACGGATAAAAATGTAAAAGTTAATAAGGATGATTTATATATAAGAGTTACTCCAAACAAGGAAGCACGTACTTTAACTATTGAAGATAATGGTTGCGGTATGAGCAAAGACGAGCTTGAAGAAAACCTTGGAACTATTGCAAAGAGTGGTTCTCTTGCATTTAAAGAGGCTGCTAAGGCAAAGGAAAACGCTGAAAAAGACGATGATGTAAACATTATAGGTCAATTTGGTGTTGGTTTCTATTCAGCATTTATGGTTGCATCTAAGGTAAGAGTTGAGAGTAAATGCTATGGTGCAGAAAAAGCATATGCATGGGAGTCAGAAGGTGCAGAAGGCTACACGATTGATGAGTGCGATAAATCAGACTTTGGAACAAAAATTATCTTAACGCTAAAGGCTGATACTGATGACGAAAAATATAGTGATTTTCTTGCTGAATACAAGATTGAGGAATTAATTAGAAAATATTCTGATTACATTCGTTATCCAATCAAGATGGAAGTAGAACATGAGCATGAGGTTGAACAGCCAGAAGGCGAGAAGAAAGAGCCTAAATTTGAAAAAGTAAGACACGACGAAATTTTAAATAGTATGATTCCAATTTGGAAAAAGAATAAATCAGAAGTTTCAGATGAAGATTACAATAATTTTTATCAAGAAAAATTTGGGGATTATCAAAAGCCTCTAAAAGTAATTCGTACATCTGTTGAGGGAGACGTAAGCTATACAGCATTATTGTACATTCCTTCACATACACCATATGATTATTACACAAAAGACTTCAAGAGAGGACTTCAATTATATTCAAATGGCGTATTAATAATGGATAAGTGCGAAGATTTACTTCCAGATTGCTATGGTTTTGTAAGAGGATTGGTAGATAGCCCAGATTTATCACTTAACATTTCAAGAGAGATGTTACAACATGATAGACAATTAAAAATAATTGCTAAGAATTTGGATAAGAAAATAAAATCAGAATTATTAGACATGTTGCATAAGAATCGTGAAGATTACGAAAAATTCTTTGAAACATTTGGTACAACATTAAAATTTGGAGTTTACAATGATTTTGGATTAAATAAAGATAATCTAAAAGATTTATTAATGTTCCATTCTTCAACAGAAAATAAATTAGTAACACTTGATGAATATGTTGATAGAATAAAAGAGGGTCAAGATAAAATATATTATGCATGTGGAGAAACTGTTGATAAAATAGAATTATTGCCACAGGTTGAAGCAGTAAAGGAAAAAGGCTACGAAATACTTTATTTAACAGAAAATATAGATGAATTTGTTGTACAAGTATTAATGGAGCATAAAGAAAAGAAATTTATAAATGTATGTGCAAACGATGTTGACCTAGACACTGACGAAGAAAAAGAAGCATTGAAAAAGGAAAACGAAGAAAATAAAGACATGTTCACATTAATGAAAGAAACAATAGGGGAAGGTGTGCAAGAAGTAAGATTCACACACAGACTAAAAAATCACCCAGTATGTTTAACAAGCGAAGGTGCGTTATCAGTCGAAATGGAAAAAGTAATAAACTCAATGCCAAATGACCAAAAAGTAAAAGCACAAACAGCCTTAGAAATAAACGACTCACACCCAATAGCTCAAAAAATAAAAGACTTATATGAAAACGACAAAGAAGAGCTAAAGAAATATACACAAGTTTTATATGCACAAGCAAGATTAATAGAAGGATTACCAGTAGAAAATCCAACACAAATAAGTAACTTAATTTGTGAAATAATAGCAAAATAAAATTTTCGCCCAATAGGGACGCCCCTTTTTGGGCGAGAATATTTTAAGACGAAAAGTTGTATAAAAAATGATATTATTAAAAACAAGGTCGAGCTCGCCTTTTGAAGAGTCCGGAGAAGCTCCGACCAAGAGCCAAATAGCGAAGTTTTTATATAATATCATTTTTTCTTTTGGGTTGAAAAATTAGTCATTTATTCTTGGATAAAGTCCAATACTTATTAGTCCTGCTATACCAACTAGAACATAAATAATTCTGCTCATTACAGACATGGCTCCGAAAATTGTAGCAACTAGGTCAAAGTTAAATAAACCGATTAATAACCAGTTTATAGCGCCAATTATTACAAGAGTAAGAGCTATATAATAAAGTACTTTCATAACAAACCTCCATAAAAATTATTTTATAATAGTATAAGAAAAAAATAAAAAAATATTCGAAAAAAGTTGAAAACAATATTTCGAATATTTTTTTGAAATTTGCGTATTATATTAGTTAAAAAGTTGCATATTAATTTTGATATCCAAATTTATTCATTTGATGAAGATTAAAATTTATGTGAATATAACATTTTCATGATTAATAAAAAAAAGATTTCGCCCCAAAAGGGGCGTCCCTCTTGGGCGAATCTTGGGCGAAGTTGCATGAATATTATTTTTTGAATTGTGAGTTGTACAAGTCTGCATAGAATCCGTTTTGAGCCATTAGCTCTTCGTGATTTCCGTGTTCTATTATGTTTCCTTCGTTCATAACCAATATCATGTCTGCATTTCTAATTGTTGAAAGTCTGTGTGCTATTATGAATGAGGTTCTGCCTTCTGTTAGTTTATCCATGGCTTGTTGTACAAGCTCTTCTGTACGTGTGTCTACACTACTGGTTGCTTCGTCTAGTATTAAGAATGGGGCATTTTTTACCATTCCACGTGCAATTGTAAGCAATTGTTTTTGACCTTGAGATATGCTCTCCGAATCGCCTAATGTGTAGTCTAGTCCACCAGGCAGTGTTTTTATAAATTTGTCTATTCCGACAGTTTTGCAAGCTTTCATTATGTCTTCGTCAGAGACTTCTTTGTTGTATTTTATGTTGTCTCTAATTGTTCCATTAAATAGCCAAGTGTCTTGTAATACCATTATGAACAGATCGTGTATGTTTTCACGAGATAGCTCCTTTGTTGAAACTCCGTCTATTGTAATGTTTCCGTCTGCTATGGTATAGAATTTCATAAGTAGGTTGACCATTGTTGTTTTTCCAGCTCCTGTTGGACCAACTATTGCAACTTTTTGACCTTTTTTTACATCACAGCTGAAATCTTTTATAACTGTCTTTTTGCCATCATAAGAGAATTTTATGTGGTCAAATACAATGTTTCCTTCAACTTTTGCTGGATCAAGATGTTTAGTGATGTTTTTCTGTTCATCCATTTCAGGTTCTTCTAAAAATTCGAAAACTCTTTCTGAAGCAGCTGCTGTTGTCTGCAAGTTTGTCATACCTTGAGCAATTTGTGTTAAAGGCCCTGTGAATAAACGTATGTACATCATGAATGCTACTATAACTCCAAATGTGATGTTTCCATTCATTGTTAATATTGCACCAACAACACAAACAGCAACATAACTAAAGTTTCCAATAAAGCTCATTATAGGTTGGCTTAAGCCAGATAAGAATCTACTCTTTTTATTACATTCATACACACTTTGGTTTAATTTGTCAAAGGTCTCAGAAGCTTCTTTTTGACCATTGTAAGCATTTACAACATTATGATTTGAATATATTTCTTCAATATGTCCATTTAATTTTCCAAGTTCAACTTGTCTTGCATTAAAGTATTTTTGAGATTTTGCCATTATAACAAACATTGCAACAAATCCAAGTAGGGAAGATACAATACCTGTTATAGCTAAAATCCAGTTTGTATAGAACATCATTATTATTGAACCTATAAATAATGTTATTGCTCCAACTAGTGTGCCTAAGCTTTGGCTTAATGACATAGCAATTGTATCAACATCGTTTGTAACTCTTGATAATAAATCTCCATAGCTGTGTGTATCGAAATATCTAAGTGGAAGCTTATTAATCTTTTTAGATATTTGAGTACGCATTTTTTGAGCAAATTTATTTGCAACTGTTGCCATTATTATGCCTTGTAAAAAGTCAAATAGTGCACTTACAAGATAAATAATAAGAAGGAACAATGCTATAGAATTTATTGTATCAAAGTTCATTCCAGTAATTAATCCATTTGTAATTTCGTTTGTTAAATCACTCAATCTGTTTGGCCCGATTATTGATAAAACAGAGCTAAAGCAAGAAAGTACTAGTGCAACAATTACTAATGGAAGTAATTTATTTAAATAATGAACAAGTTTTTTTACTGCTGTTTTTAAATCTTTTGGCTTTTCAGCAGGAGCGTTTCTACCAAAGTTACGTGGCTTTTTCTTGTAATCTTCTTCGTTATCCATTTTCTAGTTCCTCCTTTGATAATTGTGAATATGCAATTTCCTGGTACACTTTGCAATTGCTTAAAAGCTCCTTATGTGTGCCCATTCCAACACATTCTCCATTTTCCAATACTATAATTTTGTCTGCATTTAATATAGTTCCAATTCTTTGTGCAACTATTATATTTGTAGAATCTTTAGTGTAATTTCTTAACTCTTCTCTTAGAGTGTAATCTGTTTTGTAGTCTAATGCACTGAAAGAGTCGTCAAATATATATATTTCTGGATTTCTTGCGATGGCTCTTGCAATAGCAAGTCTTTGCTTTTGACCACCAGATAAGTTTGTTCCACCTTGTGCAACATGAGCTTCATATTTTTCAGGCATCTTTTCAACGAATTCTTCTGCTTGTGCAATTTCTACAGCTTTCTTTATTGTGTCTTCTGAAATTTCACCTTTTCCATTGTCTCCATATGCCACATTGTAGTTAACCGAACCGCTAAACATTACAGCCTTTTGAGGAACATAGCCTAGCTTGTTGTGTAAAAATTCTTGATTATAGTCTTTTACATCAACACCATCTACTAAAATTGTTCCTTCTGTTGCATCATAAAATCTTGGTATTAAGTTAATCATTGTTGTTTTTCCAGAACCTGTTGAGCCAATTATTGCAACTGTTTCACCTTGATGAGCCGTAAACGATATATTTTTTAATACATAATCATCTCCATCAGGATATTTGAATGAAACATTTTTAAATTCGATTTCGCCTTTTTTATCAGTCACATCGCTATTTACTTTTCCATCTTTAATAGAAGGCTTTGTATCTAAAACTTCTGCAATTCTTTGAGCAGAAACCTGAGCTCTTGGGTACATTATAAATATCATTGCAAGCATTAAAAACGACATTATAACTTGCATTGCATAACTTGAAAATACTACCATGTCGGCGAAAAGTGGCAATTTATCCATCATACTTGCAGAATCTATTAATCTACTTCCAACAAAATAAATTGAAAGTGTTAAAGTATTCATTACCAAATAAATTACAGGAGACATTGCTGACATGGCTCTTTGGTTAAACATTTGAGTATTTGTAAGTTCTGTGTTTCCAACTTCAAATTTATCTTCTTGATATCCTTCTGCATTGAAAGCTCTTACGACTCTTATACCAGTAAGGTTTTCACGAGTAAGTTCGTTTATATTATCAATCATTTTTTGAACTTTTTTAAACCTTGGAAGTACCAATGCTACAAGAAGAGAAATGCAAGACATTAGAACCAAAACTGCAATTCCAGTAAGTGCACTCCATTGCCAGTTTTTATTTAAAATTTTAATAACTGCCCAAACTGCTGTAATAGGAGATTTAATCAAAAGTTGTAATCCCATAGATATTAGCATTTGAACATTTGTAATGTCATTTGTTGTTCTTGTAATTAAACTGCTAGTAGAAAATTTCTTAATTTCTTGCATACTAAAGTTTTCTACATTTTCAAATAATTTCTTTCTAACATGAAGCGTGAATGATGCAGAAAGTAGGGAAGTTAGGTAACCAACTACAATTGCTGCAATCAAACTGCCAAATGCACAAGCAAGCATATAGCCACCTTGCTTTAAAACATCAGACATTTGGCTTCCTTCTGTTTGAACAAGTTTTGTAATTTCAGACATATAATCTGGAAGTTTCAAATCTAGCCAAACTTGAAATATGATTAATAGCAAAGAAATTGCAACTATTAACCAATCTTTTTTAGTGAAGTTTTTTAATAATTTTAACATTTCTTTTTCCTTTCATTTGAATTTTTGTTTAATAGCGGAGATAAGAACTTATCTTCTGTCATCATTTCTCGAATTTAATATTAAAATTAGTCTTAATAAATCTAATATAGATGAAAGCAAACTTGCAATATAAGTCATAGCAGCTGCACTTAAAACTTTTTTAGCTGACTTATTTTCATCATTATAAACAAGATTTAATTCTTCTAATTGAACCAATGCTCTCTTAGAAGCATCAATTTCAACTGGAAGTGTAACTAATTGAAATAACACTGTTGCTAGAAGAATTATTATAGATAATTTAATATATCCAGTCAATCCTCCTATAATAGAAATAAGTAATCCAAAGTATCCTAAATAAGATACAAAATTTACAACAGGAACTAGGGCAGACCTTATCTTGAAAAAAGTATAATTTTCTTTGTCTTGAATAGCATGCCCACATTCATGTGCTGCAACAGCAAGTGATGCTATTGAAGTTCCATTGTAAATATCTTTAGATAAATTAATAAGCTTTTTTGATGGGTTATAATGGTCAGACAAATTTCCCGAAATTTCATATACAGAAATTTGAGACAATCCGTTAGAATCCAATATTTTTCTTGCCACATCTTGACCAGTTAATCCAGCAGAATTTTGGACTTTTCTATATTTAGAATATGTAGCATTTATTTTAATTTGTGCAAATACCACAAGTAAAAATCCAATAACTGTAAGTAAAACTGTTAGTGGAGTCTCATACGTCATTAGCCAATAATTCATAATTAATCACGTTCCTTTCTTTAGGCGTAAAACCAGTGGAAAAAATAATTATTTTTCCATGATTTTATGCAAAATATACAATCAATTATAAAATGGAAACAGTAGCCAAGTCAACAAAAAAATGTGAAAATTGTGTGAAATATTTAGAAAAAATGAATAATTTTTAATTGAAAACAAACAAAAGAAAAACTCCCTCCGAAGAGAGAGTAAAAAGATTAAATCTTTTTTGTTTAGTTGTTTGCTTTAGTCGGCAGACAACCAGCAGTGCCCATCCAAGTAGAGCCTCTAGAGTTGACTATTTTAGCTTCACTGTAATGCCGTGTGGCATGGAATTTATTAGTGAACACACCATTTGAAAAATACCAGCCTTCGGGAAAGTTAAATTGTCTCGGATTAGTATCAGTGACTATGGTTATATCATCTCCATATGTCACAAGGATAATTTTTCCACGGTTAAGGCTTTCAAGAACCCTAACTACTATGCTAAGGGGCAAGTCCGCTGTACGGACTATTTTGCTACTGTTCATTTTTTCCTCTTTTTATAGGCTAATTAGCCTATTGTTTGTTAGTACTTGTTAATAGGAAGTTTGTACTTTTTCTCAAACCAGTTTGAGAGTTCATCACCATACTTCCAAGACTGAGAAAGAACTTCTACTGCTCGCCACAATGTTACGAAGTCAATGCTGTCCATGTGCCCGGACTTCATTGCATAGTTGGCAATGTCATAAATCGGCTTGTCACACTTGGTCATAAGATACTGCATCCATAATGCAAAACGCTTAGCAAATGGAATTACAGTAATATACAACCCTGCGTCTTCGGGATATTTAAGCAAATTTTCCCAATGTTGCCAAAGTACTTTTTCTTCCGAACTTTTGAAGACAAATTCTGTGGATTCAGAAATTTGATCTATTTTAGTTTGAACCACATATGCACGATAGGTTTTTCTTACAAATGCTTTTTTAGGTAGACCAAACATCAAACAATCACCACGAGGTAATGCTTCTATTGTCCGGATGATTTCACTTCTGGGCAAATTTTGTGCTGCATAATAACCTCCAATAAAATCTTTTTTGGAGTAATGGGTGATTAGGACAATGGTGCCCTTGTAAATAACCCGTAGTCCGATAAAGAGAGTATTAGAAGGAAGCTCAAAGGCTTGAAATAGAACTTTCTTAAAATTTGATTCTTTTTCAAAACAACCTTCAACCAAATTAGAGAGTGTTTCTAACGAGTTCACGGAATATGCGACCAAAGTTGCAATACCATTATGAAACTTGTAAATAAGGCATCTTTCTTTTTTGGGAGAAAAGTCGTTCCAAATTTCCAATACTGGAATAGGGGCAAAATGCTTATGAATTTTGCGAGCATAAATGAACTTTGCTCTTGTAACCATATAAAAAACCTCCTTTTGTATGGTTCACTAACAAAAAATATACGTACTATAAGATTATAACACTAATTTACATAATTATCAACTAGAGAATTATGCAATTTGATATTAAAAGGTGAATATAAAAAATGTGGTGTGAGTCTTATTAAAAACTCACACCATATTGATTAGGGGTTAGTCGATAAAATCTTCGGTTTTGGTTGTTTCTGCAACCACTATGTTATCTGTGGTTTTGTGCAACATATCTTTGCCATTGATGTTCTTATCTTCTTTGGATTTTTTTTCTTCAGATTTTGAAAAACCAAAAAGTAAGTTGAACAAATAAGCAAATCCAAAAGCCTGCCCAAAATTAATCTGAGCTAACTCAACATTTAACAGCCGAGGAAGAATGTTATTCCAAGAATACATTGTAACTCCAACTGCAATAAGAATTGAGAGAATTTCAAATACTATAATGAGCAGTACAA
>ENA-ORTS01002061-ORTS01002061.1-human-gut-metagenome-genome-assembly--contig:-NODE-2061-length-12534-cov-2.775463_pt1 | contig 12534 bp, 13 predicted proteins | sample MGYA00241911_ERZ509186 | MGnify/ENA primary metagenome ERZ509186 (study PRJEB26280, sample SAMEA2338852) | human gut metagenome | biome: human gut; feature: human-associated habitat; material: faeces...
CCAATCATTGAAGCGGCGCGGTTAATATAAAATTCGTTGATATACCCGCTGATTCCTTTATCGAAGCATTTTTTAAACAGTTTATGTAAATACACGTAACTAATACCGGATAATTCCGCAAGCTTTTCCGCCCCTATCCGTTCGTTGCTGTTTTCTATATATTCCACCGCTCTCCTGACGTAAGAATAGCCTTTATACCGCATGACGTGTTTATGATGCAATACGCCGACCTCGAACAAAAGCGCCGATAGATAATGTTCTATCAGAACGTATTTTACGTCCACGTACTCTGCGGAAATGCGTACCATTTTATCAAGCGTGGGCAGTATATCCGCGTCATCGTATTCCTTGAAACAGGGATATTCGTCCATAGAAAAAAGTTGGTATTCCGGAGCGGAAGCAATCAAAGCGCCCAACGGCGGTTGATATCGATAGGAACCTTCGTCGAAAAGTTTAATCAGAAAGTTAAGAATATGCGGGCATTTTTCTACTTCGAGGCGATGGGGAATCGTACTGTCGAATATAACAAATTCGTCCGCCGCGATAGAATATTGTTTCACCATTCCGCCAACGGAAAAAAAGAAGTTGATACGTCCTTCTCTTACAAACATCAACTCGATCCCCTCGTGCGCGTGGGCTTCCATTCGGAAAAGTTCGTCGTATAGCTGATCGTAGCACTGCGTAAGCCGTATATACTTTCTTTCGTTTCTGCTGAAAAAATTGATCGTTCATTTCTCACCTCAAAGAAAGTATAACGCATTTTTCCGCAAATGTCAAGACGACTTCAAAATTTTCTATGAAGCAACTGTTATATTACAATAGACGTGTTAAATGAAGCGGGAAACAGTCCACTTCACTTGACACGTTATTTTTTATGGTGGCGACCGATACGCAAAGGAGAAGAAAACAAAATGGCAAAAGACAATGTGAACGTAGCAGACGAGTTGAAAGACGAAAAACAGAAAGCGAATTTAACCCAGTCGGCAAAAGAAGCGGAAGCAGCGCAGGCGATTGCGGGAACGGACACGGACGAAGAAACAACCACAACGACCGAAGCAAACGAACCCCAGTTACCGAAAATTTACGTAAAGCGCAAGCGTTACACCAACAAGACGGACGGAAAACAATATTGGGAATACGTTACCTCTGCGATGATGCGCGGAAGTGTTTCCGAAGTGCATTTTAAGGCAAGCGACGTCGGCGGTTATGAAGCGTTGGAAAAACTCTTCGGCGACGATAATAAAGCCCTCGAATTAAGAGTCCGCGAAGAACGTCAGTATGACGAAAAGACGGGTTGGCGTAAGTATTACGTTTACGAAGTCGTATTCGTCGATGAAATCGGTTTCGAATGGCGTTACCCGTTAAAGACGGCACGCACAAGCGATAAAGCCGTAATGGAAAATTACATACGACTTTTGAAGTTCGAAGCGGAACAGTCGAAAGCAAAGGCATAAAAGGAATTATAGGCTGTTCTGTTCGGTCGCAAATCGGTCGGATAAGAACAGCCTTTGTTTTAAGAAAGGTAGCATATGATAGATTTTAAAGAAAAACGATTTGATTATAAATCAATCTGTAAAGAAGATGAAGAAATGTTAGAACTTCGTTCTGCGGATATTCTGAAAGACCTTGAAAACGAAAAAACGAATTTCTTTTACCTTGGTGTGCATTTAATCGACTTATATAATTCGGGCGCGTATCGCGTATATGCAAAAGGGATAACGTGCGAACAAATGCGAATCGAATACAACTTGCCTATCGGCGCGGGAAATCTGTGCTCGGAATATTTCTTCGCTTACTGTGAAAACAAATTCGCGTTGGAAAAATCGCAGATTAGTCGACTGATGAATATCGCCGACGAGTTCGGAAACAAAGCGCGCGGGTTTAAAGCACAATGGAAAGACTTTAAATATTCGCAATTATGCGAGTTACTTCCGTTGACCGAAGAACAGCGCAAAGCGGTAAAACCCGAATGGTCGATAAAGAAAATCCGCGAATACAAGAAAACGCTTGTTGCGACGTCGCAACAGGAAGAAATCGAAACGCCGAAAGCGGAAACCCCGCCGAACACGTCAAAGTATGCGCGTTTCGATAAATGGAACAAGCGCGAACTTTGCGACAAAATTTTTGAGTTGGAAAGCGAACGCGACGACCTTTTGAAAGAAATACAGACTTTGAAGAGCGAACAAAACGAAGAATCCCCTTTTTCGGGCGGTTTGTTTGCCAAAAGGAATTTATCGCGCGGGTTGGAAAGTCTGAACGGAGGTAACGTATGAAAGGTTTTATCGAAGTAACGGACTACGACGGCGGAATGAAAGTATTACTGCCCGTTTCAAAGATAACGGCGATTGTCTGCGATGACGACGGAAGCGTTTTCGTAGAATTAGGACTGAATAACAAAGGCGATTCGTCGGGCTTGCTTGTAACTGAAAGTTACGACGAAATCAAAGAAAAAATCAAACAAACGGAGTGTAGCGCAAATGGCAACTTTAATACATGGTAGAGACGGTAAAAAGGTCGTTTTATTGAATCCGTCGGAGCGTGCGAAGAGATTTTCGCGCGAGTTGGCGAACGGAAGAAAACAGAACGGTGAAAAACTTACAGCGGCGGAAGCGGGTTTCCGTATGGGCGTATTGAACGAACGCAAAACGCAAGCGAAAATCTATTGCCGCGAAAACGGAATCAAAAGTAAAGCGAAAAAACAGAAAAGGAGATAAACAAAATGAGTAATAACAAACAGTACAAGAAAAGCAAAATTTTAAACGGAGTTCTCGGCGGGTTGCTTGCCTTGGTGGTTGCAGGCGGCGTAGCCTTTGTGGGCGTGCTTTCTAACGGATTCAAAAATTGGGATAATATAAAACCGCCTGCGCAGGAAGAACCGAACTCGCCCGAAGATAACACGACCAAAGGCGAAGCCAGTATCGAAAACGGCGAAAGCGCGGGTATCAGACTTATGGCGGCAAAAATTCCCGTAGCGGAATATGAAGCATACGGCGTAAGCGTGCAGGCGGAAACCGCATACGCGGTAACGGCAACCGTTTATCCCGCCGACGCGGCGAATCAGAAAGTAGACTGGTCGGTATCGTTTGCGAACGCAAGTTCGACTTGGGCAAGCGGTAAAAAAGTAACTGACTACGTAACCGTTACCCCCTCATCGGACGGCGCATTGACGGCGGTTATTCAGAACGTTGCGGCGTTCGGCGAACAGATTATCGTAAAAACCACTTCGAGAGATAACGCCGAAGCATATGCGACTTTGAACGTAGAATATTTACAGCGTACTACGGGGTATACGCTTACGCTGAACGATAAAACCTATTCCACGACGGGAACGAAAACAAATTCAGTAACGCCGGATTTTTCGGTCGGTAAAGGTTGCAATGTCAATCTTGTAGTAAATAAATCTACGGTGTACACGCGAGCGAATACGGATAAAGCGGAGTATATCACAGTGAAACCGACCGAGGCATTTAAAAGCGCTTTGGTGAAAGCCGGATTGGATTTTGTACCGCGCGAATACGGGCTTACTTCGAGCGGTCTTTCTTACGGCTGGTTTGACAGCACGTTTGTACAAGGCTTGACGAATGCGCAGAAAAACAAACTGATTTCCGCGATTAAAGGTTTCAGCGGCAACGCGTACGAAATTGCAATTTACACCGCGAACGGCGGAACGCAACTTGCGACTTTCGGAATCACGCTGGATTCGTCCGTAATCGTAGGACAGAAAGGCGTTGAATCTATTACGACGGATAAGACGGAACTGGTGTTCTGATAAGGAGTGCGTATAAATGACAGATAAGAAAAAATTTATATTTTCAAATCTGCTGTCCTTGGTTCTCGGCATCGTAATCGGTGCCGGGGGCTTCGGGATAGTCAGCAATATCAACAAAAACGAAAAGGTTCCCGAACAGACGGCAACCTTGCCCGACAGTGGCGGCGCGGTAATCGGCGAAGCGCAGGAAAACGGCATTCAGATGATGAAAACCGCGATTCCCGTTGAGGAATATGCGGCATACGGCGTAAGCGAACAGGCAGAAAAAGCTTATACAATAACGGCAACGGTGAAGCCCGATGACGTTTCTAATAAAAATATAAAATGGAATCTGTCTTTTAAAAACGCTTCTTCCACGTGGGCGCAAGGAAAAAAGCCTTCCGACTACGTAACCGTAACGGCAAGCGGAACGACGAACAACACGGCTGTATTGACGTGCAAACAAGCGTTCGGCGAGCAGATTCTCCTGACGGCTGTTTCCGAATATGATTCTTCAAAATCTGCTGTTTGTACAGTGGATTACGAGAAAAAATTGACAGGTTTTTCCGCTACGTATAAATTCGATGCTTCACAATCGTTATATAGTTGCGATTTTCTTAACGATTTCAAATTTGTGTGGGCAGGTAAAATCGACGAAGTTTTGGCATTCAACACCCCGCAAGCCGTTTATTCCGATTATACGATTGATAACAATATTCAGGTCAGTGTAAAATATAAAATCGATGAAGGACTACTTAGAAGCAATTTCTTTGCAATGTATACACCGGGCGGATTATCCGACGTTTCTACTTATGAACGAGATTTGTTCCCCGTGTACGAATTGACGGGCGGCTTGCTTTCGGGCATTTGTATTCTCCCGTACAATGAATCCGGAGATTCGGTTTTATGTGAGTTCAGAGACAATTCGGATTATGTCGGATATTTCATTGATTTTGCAAAGGCGAATGCTTTGAACGATATGATTACGATTGAAGTTTGCGTAACGGATTCCCACGGAACGACCGACCGTGTACTTTGGGTTGAATTATCGTCCTCTTCTTTACTTAACGAAAACGTTAACGTATCTTTGAATCCGAATAACATAATAATTTCGTAAGGCGGTGAATTATGAGCAGTTACAAGACGAACAATTTCATAAAACGCACTTCGCGGGTAATTTCGTATTTGCTTGTCGTTTTGCTGTTGCTCGGAATCGTAGGCGCGTGCGCATATTTTCTTACGAAGCCGAACGGCATTTATCTTCGTTACGACGGTAAAATCGTAACGGATAAAACAAGCGGAATCGTTATTCCGTATAAAGCGACGGCAACGTTTAAAATCGAAAATTCGGAAGATTGGGGCGCGTATTCCGTAACCGATTGCACGGTGAAAATCGTGCCGAACGCGGACAAATCTCACGACTTCGACTTCACCGTCGGCGACGATTCCCGCCCCGCCGCGTTTACGAAAGAAAAAGACCTGACGGGCGCTTTCGTCGAAAATTACAACGGCAAAGGCATTACCATTTCCGAAAACGGCGAATTTACGATTCTTTGTTCTTATAAATCCGTTTCGGAAATATTGCAAGCCGTATACGGCGAAAAAGAAATTCACGCCGAAGCAGACGGGAATTTACTTGAATATCCGTATATCGCGATAAAAGTAACATCCCCCGACGGGAAACAAACGCTGACGGTGCCGCTCTTGCTGTACGGCGTTGTAACGGGAATCGAACTGAATCCGAGCGAGGTCATTTTCTGATGAAAAAGCAGGTATTGAAAATTTCACGTATCATAGCGACGTTTTTATTAAGCGTGATATCTCTTTTCTGCGGACAGGTAAGCCTGTTCGCTTTTCCCGTTTTCGCCGATTCCGCAAACGTGCAGGAAGCCTTTGAAAACATCAACGTGCTGGACGATTTAAAAGAAACGACAATCGACGGAAAGAAATTCGATTTAACGGATTATAATTTTGACGAAACGAAAGAATTGCAGATTTTTTCGTTCGTAGAATTTTGCTATTCGTTCCGCAGAGATAATACGGATAATTACGGATTGTACGTTTACATTTATAATCCGCAGGGCTTGAAAATCGAAAACGACAGTTCTTTGCACGCAATTACGATTCGCCACGGCGACGATAGCAGTCAAAACTTTGTAAAATATCCTTTACAGTTTCTGAATCAATCCGCGGGGAATTATTACGGACTGTTCTATAAATTCAAGGTTTCTTTGAGCGATAAGCAAAAAACGGAAATTTTACAGGGCGATTACAAGGTAAATTCTACATTACGTCGTTACGAAGTCGGCGAAATCGAATTGAAAATGCCGTCGGAAATAAAATCCTGCCCCGTTGGAATCGTATATAAATTTTCGGGGTATGCGAAAGGTTATGGCGCGGACGAATCCGCAGAAAGCACGCTGAAAATGATAACCGAGGGTAATCAGGAAGTAATTCCGTTGAAAGTGAAATCTACGTTCTATCGCCCTGAGGGCACGAACGGGAAAAACGATTATACGCAGGATAGTTTACATAGCGTGTATTTTGCCGTTCCGAATCATTTTATCAATAAGTACGGCGAAATGTATGCCGTTCACGCCTCTTGGCTGAACGCCGTTTTAAAACCTATGCTCGTTACGGGGAATCAATCTGTTTATAGTTCTTTGCAATCTTTTTTAGGACAAGATATCGGTACTTTTTCATTTTCGGCGGAAAATAATTTCAGATATGGTTTATACGGAAATTATGAAAAAAATTACATAGGCGATATATCGGCGGGAACCACTTCCGGACCTGTTTATGCACAAAAAGCAACTTGGGTTTATAATTTCTGGGATAGTTTTTGGAACGGAAACGACGGCGAAATTTCAAAAAAACTTTCAACTCTTTATTATGCTTTTTCAAGCGGTTCGGAAACCGACAGTGCCGATGATTATGCCGTTCCCGCAGAGACCCTTTATGCGGAACTGCTTAAAAGCAAGGATTTATACGGCGGCGAACTCGTAAACGAAAAATTCAGCAAAGAAATTTTTGAAAGCGTAGACGATTCGATTACCGAAGTAAACCTTTCCCGCGACGACCTTGTTTCAGGAAAGTCGTTCTTGACAAGCCAAAAACTTACTCAAAGTTTTTGGGAAAAGTTTTGGGGAAAGAAAAACTACACTACTGCGAATACGGATAACATTTCCGTTATAGAAGAAGTTACCGACGAAAAATTAAACGGCGACCGTACGACGGTTTGCAATCGTTTGTATATTTTTGAAAACGATTATAACGATTTCAAAAATTATTACGATACATACGCGAAAAGCAAAAACAACGAATATAACGAGCAGTGCACCGTTTATTTGTTCCGTTATATGGTCAGCGATTATATTTCAATGGAAGTAACGGAGGGCGAATATTATTATAAAGCGCCTTCGGTAGGCAATCTTCAAACAACATATGCCTTGAAAAATACGGATACAAACGCCTATTTCTTTCAGGAAACCGTCAATTTGAACTTCGATATAATCGATTTGACGTTCGTGAAAGATGACGTGTATACCGTTATTCCCGTGGCTATGGCGCCGATAGACGTTATTCACGATTCTACCGCTCCCGTAAACACTACGTCCGATAAAAATTTCGACTGGAAGAAACTATTGCAAATCGTTCTCGGCGGGTTGCTTCTGATTCTGTTGCTTATGATTCTTATGCCCCTGCTCCCGTCGCTCATAAGTCTGATTATTAAAATCGCGGTTCTTCCGTTCAGACTGCTTGCGGCAATCTTCAAAGCGATATTTCATAAGCGGGAATAAAAAAACGTGCTAAACAACGTTTTTTAAAGGAAATTCCGCGTATGCGGTTCTGCTCCCTGCAAGGGTTATAACAACAAAAAAAAGACTGTCGGACGAATCGAGTGTAAACTCTACCGTTCGGCAGTCCGAATTATACGAAAGGACAAATATATGGTAAAGAATAAAAAATCAAGTTTTCATTGTAAATCTGAAAAACAAAAAAAGGCTATCGCTAAAAGTTACGCAAAAAAGAAAAGCGGTAGAATTGAAGCGCCGTATCCGCATTTTAGATATTATAAAAAATCAAAGCACCCCGCACTTATAGTCGGCGAACAACCCGTTGACGAATATAAATATCGTAAGGTTATGCACGGCGAAAAGGACGGTAGTCGTAATAATGAAATCGTATATCCAAATCCTGATAAGCGAGATAATGAACCTATGTATATAGGAAAGCGAACACGGCACGATAAGAAAGATAATTTTGAAAATGTTCCATTGCCGTGGAAATATCCCCAAAAATAGCATAAAAAAAGTAGCGTCCACAAGAAGCATTATCTTCTCGCAATGGGTCATTACAACCACGCTACTGTTGTTATTATATACTTATCTTTTTAAAAAGTCAAGCAAAAATGCGAGAATAGCAAAAAAATAAAGCAGAAAAAGTATTTAAGACATAGGAAATAAGGAAATGCAAACGTTTAAAAGGCTACTGAAAGTATTTTGCGGCATAATCATTGTTTTAATCATCGGCTACTTTATATACACGGGGATAAGAATATGAAAGCGGAAAGAAAAATCGATTATCGGCATATTATATGTATTTTAATCACGCTCGGATTCGTTGCGCTTGGTATCTTCCGCTTTTTCGGCTGTATCGGCAGAATTATAGAAAGCGTAAGAGATTGTGGGCTTTCGGTAGCGTATTATTTTTGCGAAATCTTCGAGATTCCGCACCGCATAACGCTGACGGTAAACGAATTGCCGAAAATACCGTTTTTTGATTTCCCGTCGCAAACGCCCGACGTTCCCACTGTTCCCACCGTTCCGTCCGTTCCTCTTCCTGATAATTGGGAAAAATTTAAAATTAACTGGTCGGCGTATTGGCGGCTTTGGGCAACGAAAGAGAATTTCTTCGGGTATCTTTCCGCCGTGGGAAACGTGCTGTATGTTTTAAGCAAAGCAATCGTTATCATTGTTCCGTTTGTGCTTGTCGCGTGGCTGTTGCTTCGCCGTATGCTGAAAACGCAAAACAACGACTATGACAAGGACAGCAAGCCGCTTACGATATTCAAGCGCATTACGGCGCATACATATATTTCGCTAAAAACTTGGCTTATCGGCTTTTTTGCGTTTGTAAAGGAACACAAGAATTACTATGTAACGTGGCTTTGCCTGTGGGCGTTGTATTTTAACGCGTTTGCGATTCTTATCGAATTTATCGCGTATTACCTGTATTTCGTGGTATCGTTCGATTTCCTTAATCTTTACAGGCAAGTATATAAATTGTTTATCGACTTATCGGCGGCGTTTACGTTTATTCCTTTGTGGGCGTGGGTTGTGGTCGGTCTTATCGTGTTGGACAAGTTTCGGAAGAATATCGCCTACGGGGTGCTGAACCACTTCGAGAGAAGAAACCGCGGGTTTATCAATGCCCGCCCTATCGTGTATATGGTATGCGGAACAATGGGCAAAAAGAAAACGACGGCTATCACGGATATGGCGCTTTCGCAGGAAGCAATGCTACGGGATAAAGCGTTTGAAAAGATATTGGAAAACGATTTGAAATTCCCGAATTTTCCTTGGATAAATCTTGAAAACGAATTAAAGCGGGCTATGGAATATCACGAAGTCTATAATCTTGCGACGGTACGGAAATTTATTGCAAAGAAACGGGAACGCTTCTTCAAGTCTGCGACGGAAGAAAAGATTTTCGGCTATGATTATTCCCGTTACGATACGTTTTACAACGATAATCTGAAAGTAACGGATATATGGGAAACGATAGAAACGTATTCGCTGTTATACTTCATTTACGTGATACAATCGTCGCTACTTATCAGCAATTACAGCATACGCGTAGACGGCGTGCTTTTAGACTTGGGCAATTTTCCGCTCTGGAACGCGGATTTTTTCAAATCAGACAGCCGACTTATAGACAGTTACAGCCGCCACGCACACATTATCGACTTCGATTCTTTGCGTTTGGGGCGCAAAGTGGTAGAAAAGAACCGCAAAGCAAATTCTTTCGATTTCGGCGTGGTGATAATTACCGAAGTCGGCAAAGAACGCGGCAACAGCATAGAACTATCCGAAAAGAAGAAAAAAGACGAAGCGACGAATCAGAAGAACGACCTTTTCAACAGTTGGCTGAAAATGGTACGCCATTCCGCTACGGTGGATAACTTTCCGTTCGTGCGGGTGATAACGGACGAACAACGCCCCGAAAGTTGGGGAGCGGACGCGCGGGATTTGTGCGAAATCGTGCATATCAGAGAAAGCGGCGAAACACGGCTTGCAATGCCTTTTTTCTCGCTTGCCGAACTGCTTTACGGGTGGCTTTATAATAAGTTTTCGGGGCTGTATTACGAATATCGTTTTAACCGCGGCGATAATACGCTTGCTATGTATCTTCTGAAAGGACTGACGGCGAAAATGCGCGATTATTACACGGGAATTTATAATCGTTTCGGTTATTGCGTTCTTTCGGTTCAGGTGGAAAGCGGCACGCAGGACGGAACGATACAAGACGGCAAATATTATTTAATGTCGAAAAAGATTTACAGCAAGCGATTTTCAACGGACTGTTTTTCGGACTTCTTTACGGTAAAAGCGTTGCGTTCGCCCGTCGGTATCAACGATTTGAACGAATACGCCACGGAAAAAGCCACGTTCGGGGAACTTGCAATGCAGAACTCTTACTTTGTAAACGACCTGTTAAACGGGTTGAAAAACGATGAAAACAAGGAAAAGGAAGATTGAATATGAGCAGATACAAAAAGACGAATGTCGGAAAGATAGGTTATTGCGACAATAAGACGCTCGGAATTAAAGGCGCAGACGGCAAACTTTTAAACGGCGGGCATTACGTGTATATCCGCGAAGTAAAAGGCGGCAAATGTAACGTCAACGTTATTACTTCGTTGGAAGATAGAAAAGGTATTTACGATTTAAGAAAAGTCGGGAAAGTCAAATACGGGCTATTATACCCTATTCCGAAAGGCGAAGCGGATTTCACGCGGTGGTCGGCAATTAACCTTGACGGCAATATGAAAAATATACCGATTTCGCAAATAAAAAATATCGGAAGTAAGAAAATAAAAAGCCGACACAAATTCTTTGTCGGCAAATACACGAAAAAATAAAAAATGCGGCTGTATTTCAACAAACCGCGCGTTGCATTTGGCAACGATTATTTGCGCTTGGCTTAATGCCTACGCTCTATCGATATTATATGCGATTTTTTGACGTATGTCAACAATCTGACGGTAAAAACAAGAAAAAACTTGAAAAACGGAGTAAAAAAATGCGGACACTTGAAGAAAAAGTAAATTATAACAAGAAACGTTATAAGACGGACAATTTTTCGGCGGGGTATGTGATCGGCGTGCAAATGTATCACGATTACCCGAAGTATGACGAAAAAGGCAAAGCGGAAGCGCGGAAAACAATCGGCGATTTCAACGACCTTGCGAAAGGCAAAAACGGCGACAGGCTGGCGAAAGGCATAATGTGCGGCATACGCGACAGCGCGAACGAGCGGAAACACAGGAAATAACTTTCCCTTTATCAGCCCTACTCTGCGTAGCGGTTATGCTCCCCGCAGGGGGTATAAAAAAATATCGAGGTGCAGACAAATGCAGAACGCTTATCAGATAGATTTATTCAACCGAACAAAGAACCCGTTTACGAGCGAATATAAGATATATCACGACGGCAGCCATTATATCGCCCGAGAATCGGTAAAAGGACTTAAAAGAAGCGCAAGGAAACGCGAACGTTCGGAACTTGTAACGTTGTTCGATTTTCTCTTCGAAGAAGCAATAAAAAGCGATATAGCCACCGACGAAGAAAAGAAACGGTATATCGAAGATAAATTTATCAACGATTATTGTATCGATATGCCCGATATCAAAGACTTCATCGAAGTGAATTTCGGGCGTAAAATGCGTAATATCTGGCAACGCGAGAAACGATTCCGCCGCAAGGCATATCTTAATCGTTGGAACTATTTCGTAACGTTTACGTATGACGGAAAGAAGCATACGGAAGAAACGTTTATCAAACGATTGAGAAAATGCCTTGCGAATCTGCACACGCGGCGCGGGTGGCGTTATATCGGCGTAACCGAACACGGCGAAGAAAACGGAAGATTTCATTATCATTTTTTAATGTATATTCCCGACGGGCAAATGGTCGGGAAACTGTATAAAAAGCGCGATTACAGCAAGAAGCGCGGAACGGTACAAGAAACTATATGCAACGAATTTTTTGAAAGAAAATTCGGAAGAAACGACTTTGAGGAACTAATAATGAACGTAAACGGCGGCAACGCAGTAGAATATTGCTTAAAATATATGCGCAAAACGGATTCGCGCGGGATTTACAGTCGCGGAACGCCTGCGGAACTTACCAAAGCACTGGATAAGACGTATGCGTTTGCGGCTGAAATCGTAAACGATAAGATACGTGATTTCGATAACTATGCCCAAAGATGGGTATTGTTTGACGGAATAATTGATTACGACAGAGATATAAAACCTCTGACGTTACCGAAATTACGGCTCGTATCATAAATAATACGCGGGAAAGATGAATAAATCTACGTTTTGCGCCGAGGAAAGCACACGGCGCTATTTTGCGTTGCCGAAAACGAAATAATTACGATAAAATCACCGTAAAAACCCGTTTTTCGTTAAAAAAAATAAATAAAAGGCGCGGTTTCCAAAGCGATTTAGCGGGAAACGCGCCTTTTATTTTGCCGAAAGTCGGTCAGTTTCGGCAGGG
>ENA-ORTS01002063-ORTS01002063.1-human-gut-metagenome-genome-assembly--contig:-NODE-2063-length-12526-cov-4.647181_pt1 | contig 12526 bp, 9 predicted proteins | sample MGYA00241911_ERZ509186 | MGnify/ENA primary metagenome ERZ509186 (study PRJEB26280, sample SAMEA2338852) | human gut metagenome | biome: human gut; feature: human-associated habitat; material: faeces...
AACAGCCTTTAAGGGATGTATATTTAGCTGTAAAGCATATGGCTTTAACTTCTATAACTTCTCTAATTTCTTTAACACCTCCATTTGCGGTACCCTGTTATCATAAGAGGATAAAAAATGATGCCTGTCTCGACAAACGAGGCAGGCATCATGTTTTTTTAGTAGGGTTACTACTTATTAATAGAACTTGAAGTAGTTGCGTGCGTTGTTGTAAGAGATATCCTCTACCATGCGTGAGAGGCTCTCCATATCGTTAGGCAGCAAGCCCTTCTCAACATCGTTGCCAAGCAGGTTGCAGAGCAAACGACGGAAGTACTCGTGACGTGGATAGCTCAGGAAAGAGCGAGAGTCGGTCAGCATACCTACGAATCGGCTCAACAGACCGAGAACAGAGAGGGCGTTCATCTGGCGTGTCATACCATCGAGCTGATCGTTGAACCACCAACCTGAACCAAACTGAATCTTGCCTGGGCAAGAACCGTCCTGGAAGTTGCCAAGCATTGTGGCAATCACCTCGTTGGCACATGGGTTCAGTGTATAGAGGATAGTACGTGTGAGCTTGCCTTCCATGTTCAACTCGTTGAGGAAGTGGCTCATAGCCTTGGCTGTAGTGAACTCACCGATAGAATCGAAACCGGTATCAGCACCGAGCTTGTTGTACATCAGTGTATTGTTGTCGCGGATAGCACCATAGTGGTACTGCTGTGTCCAGTCGGCAGCATAGTCCATCTCGGCACATACCTTCAGGAAGGCGTGCTTGTACTGGCGAATCTCGATAGCAGAAAGCTGCTGACCGCGCATAGCCTTGGCGAAGATGGTCTCAATCTGAGAGTCTGTATATGGCTCATCGTAGAACTCCTCGATACCATGGTCGCTCAACTTGCAGCCATTCTCGGTGAAGAAGTCGTGACGCTTCTGCAGGGCATCAACCATATCCTGGAAGGTAGTAACGGTAACACCTGCTACCTCGCCCAACTTGTTCATGTACTCAGCGAAGTCTGGCTTTTCGATGTTCATGGCCTTGTCTGGACGCCATGCAGGAATCATCTTGATCTCGAAACCGCTCTCGCGAGTCTGCTTGTGATAACGCAAGTCATCAATTGGATCGTCTGTAGTACATACGCACTCTACATGGTAGCGGCGCATAAATCCACGTGCTGTATACTCTGGCTGCTGCAACTTCTCGTTACACTCGTCGTAGATTTCGCGTGCTGTCTTAGGGCTCAACTGCTTGTCGATACCGAAAGCTGTCTTGAGCTCAAGGTGTGTCCAGTGGTACAAAGGATTACGGAATGTATAAGGTACTGTCTCTGCCCACTTCTCAAACTTCTCCCAGTCGCTTGTATCAGTACCTGTGCAGAAGCGCTCATCTACACCATTGGTACGCATGGCACGCCACTTGTAGTGGTCGCCGCCCAACCAAAGCTCTGTGATGCTCTTGAACTGATGATCATTGGCAACCATCTCAGGGATGAGGTGACAGTGATAGTCGATGATAGGCATTTTAGCCGCATGATTGTGATACAAATCCTGCGCAGTTTTGGTGTCGAGCAGGAAGTTTTCATCCATAAATTGTTTCATAATTGTAATTTAGTTTTTTAAGATTTGCTTATTCGACTTGCAAATATACATTATTTTTTTGCAATCCACCAAAAAAATACGTAATTATTAGGTTTATTTTACTAAAACGATTACGTAATGTACGTGAGTCGGGTGAGAAGAGGAGTCTTTCAATCACACAGGTCTGCGTAGTTTTTGTTTCTATTTTCTATCATTCCGTGTTTCTCTATGCTTGTAAGCCAAAAAATATAGTCAGAATCCTTCTGTATAATTTTTCATCTATAGGCGTTACTTAACTGTGAAAAAAATATTTCCCAGTTAGGAAAATTTTTTTTCTCAGTTGGGTAGATCCTTTTTTTCCAGTTAGTCCATGGTTTTGGGGCAATTGTTGAATAAATATGCTGTATAATTATTTTTTTGTTTGCTTGGTTACTTAACATACTTACGATAGTTAAGTAATGAGCCCACTTTAAAAAGTCATTTTTACGAAAATCAGCTATTGATTCTCAAAAAGTTACAAAGACATAAAATGCGATTTTCGACTTTTTCAAGTGGGCTCAGTTCGGTAATAATAAAAAAGAGGTAGCTTTATTGAAAACTGTTGATAGTTTCCGCTATATACTTAGTTTCTTCCGAAGTCATCATCTGATGGCAGGGCAGACTGAGTTCCTGTTGGTGGATGCGTTCCGTGATGGGCAGGGAAAGCTTGTTCCATGATTTGTAGCAGGCTTGCTGATGGGGCGGGATGGGGTAATGAATCATCGTACCTATGCCATGCTGGCTTAGGTAAGTCTGCAGTTCGTCGCGCTTCTCGCAGAAGACGGGGAAGATGTGAACCACGTTTCGGCTCCAGTCGTCATACATCTGATGGGGAACCATGACCTTGGGATTGTTGATGAGCGAGAGATACTCTTTGGCACGTTGGCGGCGAGCCTCGTTGAGTAAGTCGAGGTGGCGAAGCTTTGCCGTAAGGATGGCAGCCTGCATCTCGTCCATGCGCGAGTTGGTGCCCACGTATGGAAAGACATATTTACGGCTGCTGCCATAGTTGCCCAAGGCTCTCACAACCTCAGCCAACTCATGGTCGTCGGTAGTCACAGCTCCTGCATCGCCCAAGGCACCAAGGTTCTTGCCAGGATAGAAACTGTGGGCTGCCGCATTGCCTAAAGAACCTGTCTTTCTGTTGCCATACATGCATCCATGCGCCTGTGCGTTGTCCTCGAAGAGCAACAGGTTATGCTGCTGACAGAAACGCTCTATCGCCTCGGTCATGGCACATCTGCCGTACAGATGGACTGTCATTACCGCCTTGGTGCGAGGTGTAAGAACCTGATGGAGCAGACGGTCATCAATCTGTAAGGTCTCCCATCTTGGTTCTACGAGTATGGGTTTCAACCGGCATTCTGTGATGGCAAGAATGGTGGCGATATAGGTGTTGGCAGGTACGATGATCTCGTCGCCCTCATGCAGTCGGCCCAGTTCCATTTCGCCTCTGAGCATCAGTTTCAGAGCATCCAGTCCGTTTCCGCACGGTATGCAGTACTGCGTGCCGATATACTGGGCGTAAGCCTCAGCAAACTCTTGGTTGGCTTTGCCCTGCAGATACCATCCGCTCTCCACCACCTGATGGATGGCATCAAGGATGTCTTGTTGTAAAGGACTGTTGATGTCCTTGAGGTTGAGATAATCGATGTGTTGCATAGATATTTTTGTTGACTTTGCAAAGATATTGCAAAGATACATATTTTCTTTGAGTTGCGGGCATTGTTTGCCATAAAAAATCAGATGTTTTTATGGCTTGTGTATGGCTGGTTGAAAACTTTTGCTTATCTTTGCGCCTATGAAGCATAAAAATCTTTTCAGTCTCTTTTGCCGTATGGTGTGGCTATGGGTGGCAGGTGTGATAGCCATGCCAGTCGTGGCACAGCGTCATGTGATTTATAATCAGCGTATTGCCAGTCTGCAGGTAGTGGCAGGACAGCGATGGCAGGAAATGCCCGTTGCCCAGCTTGGCGAGCCTGTGCACATCGATTTCGATGACATGACCCACGACTATGAGCGTTATTCCTACAAGATAGAACATTGTGAAGCCGACTGGTCGGAGTCGCGTGAGATCTTTACCAGCGATTTCCTACAGGGATTCAATGGCGAACTCACCATCGACAACTACGAACAGTCGCTCAACACCAATCATCTCTATACGCACTACAGTCTTACCATTCCCAACGAGCATTGCCGGCTGACGATGAGCGGCAACTACAAGCTGTCGGTCTTTGCCGATGATGATGACAGCCATCCTGTCTTCACTGCCTGCTTTATGTTGGTGGACCCACAGATGAAGGTTTCCATGTCGGTGACGGGAAACACAGATATTGATATTTATCACAGTCATCAGCAGGTAGCGGTGGCGATAGATTATGGTGAGGTGAGAGTGACCGATCCTGCCCGACAGCTGAAGACCATCGTACTGCAGAACGGCAGATGGGATAATGCAGTGACAGCACCGCGTGCGGAGTATGTGAATACCGAAGGGCAGAGTTGGAAGCATTGCCGCCAGTTGATATTCGACGGTGGCAACGAGTATCACAAGTTCGAGATGCTGGACCTCAGTCATACCACCATGGGGCTTGACAGCATCTTCTGGGACGGAAGCGAGGCACATGCCTATGTGATGGCAGACCTGCCGCGTCCCAACTATGTATACGACGAATCGGCGAACGGAGCTTTCTATATTCGCAACAGTGACAACATTGACAACACCTTTACTTCGGATTACGCCTGGGTGCACTTCTTGTTGCAGGCGCCTCGTCAGCAGGGTGATGTGTATCTGAACGGAGCTTGGACTCAGGACAGTTTTCTGCCTCCTTACCGAATGGAATACAACGAAGCAGCTAAGGCATACGAGGGTGCCGTCCTGTTGAAGCAGGGCTACTACAGTTATCGCTATGTGGTGTTGAATGCCGATGGTACTACAAAAACCGTAACCACTGAGGGCAGTTTCTATCAAACGAGAAACAAGTATCAGGTGTTAGTATATTATAAAGGTGTAGGCGACCGTACCGACCGCTTGTTAGGATACGGCGAAGTAATGGTAAAAGTAGAAAGTTAAAGGAGATTTCTTAGAAGTCAAAGGAGTTAAAGGAGTTAACTCCTTTGACTTCTATTACTCCTTGTCTTTAGTTCTTGAAACTGTGGATAGGTGCAGGAATGCGTCCGACACGATTGACGAATGCAGAACAGCTGAACGAGTTGACAGGCATGATAGGTGCATGACCTAACAAACCACCAAAGTCAACACAGTCGCCCACCTTCATTCCTATGACAGGAATGACACGTACGGCAGTAGTCTTCTGGTTGATCATACCGATAGCAGCCTCGTCGGCGATAATTCCTGAAATCGTTGTAGCAGGCGTGTCGCCAGGAATAGCTATCATGTCAAGACCCACAGAGCAGACACAAGTCATCGCCTCCAGTTTCTCGATGGTAAGGGCACCTGCCTCTACAGCATCGATCATACCCTGATCCTCGCTGACAGGGATAAAGGCACCGCTCAGACCGCCTACGTACGAAGATGCCATGATGCCGCCCTTCTTCACCTGGTCGTTGAGCAGGGCAAGAGCAGCAGTAGTGCCAGGAGCACCAGGATGCTCAAGACCAATCTCCTTCAGAATATCTGCCACGCTGTCGCCAATGGCAGGAGTAGGAGCCAATGAGAGGTCGATGATGCCGAAAGGAACCCCCAGTCGATGAGAAGCCTCTTTGGCTACTAATTGTCCTACACGTGTAATCTTGAAGGCAGTGCGCTTGATGGTTTCGCAAAGCACCTCGAAACTCTCACCACGAACACTCTCCAAGGCATATTTCACTACACCAGGTCCGCTGACTCCCACGCTTACTACAGCATCAGCCTCGCTCACGCCGTGGAAGGCACCAGCCATAAAGGGGTTGTCGTCTGGAGCATTGCAGAGTACAACGAGTTTGGCACAACCCAAAGAACCCTTTTCCTTGGTATTCTCGGCAGTATCCTTTACGATTTCACCCATCAGGCGAACCGCATCCATATTAATACCGGTCTTGGTAGAGCCCACATTGATAGAACTGCATACAAAATCGGTCTGCGCCAAAGCCTGAGGAATAGAGCGTATCAAGAGTTCATCGCTCTTGCTCATTCCCTTGGAAACGATGGCAGAGTAACCACCCAGGAAGTTGACACCCAACTCTTTGGCACACTTGTCCAAAGTCTTGGCAATCTTCACGTAGTCGTCTGTTGTCTTGCAGGCAGAGCCACCCACCAAGGCAATAGGAGTAACAGAGATGCGCTTGTTGACGATAGGCACACCAAACTCCTTGGAAATATCCTCGCCCGTCTTCACCAAGTTATTGGCCAGTCGGGTAATCTTCTTGTATATGTTGTCGCAGAGTACGTCCACCTCAGTCGCAGCACAGTCCAACAGGTTGATACCCATTGTGATGGTGCGCACGTCGAGATTTTCCTTCTCTATCATCTTGTTGGTTTCAATAACCTCAGAAATATTGATCATCTTATTATAGTCTTATTTCACTTAGATACATTAAATTTTCCTTTGACGAAGAAAAGTCCTTTCTTCACAGAATAGTCTGTCGTCTTACCGCTTAGCATCGGCAGACTTAGATAGCAATTAGATTCTGTGCATCATGTCGAAGATTTCCTCGCGCTGGCATTTCACCTGAACGCCCATGTCTTCGCCAATCTTTTTGAGTTCGTCGGCAATGTCTTCGAAAGATTTCTTCATTTTAGCCATATCGACAATCATCATCATGTTGAAATAATCCTGCACGATGGTCTGTGAGATGTCGAGAATGTTGATGTCGTTTTCTGCAAGATAAGTACACACTTTGGCAATGATACCTACTGTATCCTTACCTACCACTGTAATAATCGTTCTGTTCATGAATGAATTCCTTTTTAAAAATGGGTTTAAATTGTCTGGCAAAAGTACAATATTCTTGCCAAATAACCAAATAAATGGTAGAAAATCAATAAAAACGAACTCGTTTTGCCATAAAAAATGTTTTTATCTTCGTCAAATCGGATATTTCATTTATCTTTGCAGAATCTATGCATTAAGATTATGAAACGACGACTATACATATTCTCCATTTGGATTGCCACGATGGGTATGCTTCTCTCGACGGTGATGCTTCATCATCATCATTATGAGCGTATCTGTATGGTTGTGGAGGTGTGTAGTCAGGACGGAAGTCTGAATGATGAGCATACTGAGCATCATGATACTGAGCACGAAGGCTGTCAGGTGAAGCAGATGCATCATTTCATTGTCAAGAACCGGGTGGTGGAGTCTGCCGTCAAAAAGCTTCTTGATGCCCATCATCTGCAGGTCTTTGTTCTTCCTGCAGAAGTGCGTTTCTTCTGTCTTTCTGCCTGTGTGGCAACAGAGTGGCAGACTCTCACCTTGCCTTTGTCCGAAGAATCGTGTTCTGCTTTTAGCAGGCGCGGACCTCCCTTGTTCTCTTAATTTGTTGATTTTTTGCAGACCCTTGTTTGTCCTTTGCAGTTTGATGGCAAGGGTATAAAGGAGCTGTGGTTATGTGTGTGCTGCATGTAAAGGCATGTGGTATGCAACTCGGTTGCATGTGTAATTTTGTAACTTTGCAGCCGATAATAAAAACAAACAAGTAAAGAGAAAATGATAAAAAGAATTTTGATAGTAGTGGCAGCAACCGCTGTCGCTATCTTGTGCTTCACCCTATGGCAGAAGTCGCAAGTAGAGAATACACATGCCGACGAGCATGAACATGAGGAACATGTGGATGTGGAAAATATCCTGTTGAACGAGAAACAGATCAAGGCCGTCGACCTGAAGTGGGGAAATGTGGAAACACGAGAACTTGATGCCACGATACAGGTCAATGGAGCCCTGGTGCTTCGTGCTCAAAACATCGGAATGGTTACCTCACTGATGGGTGGCGTGGTGAAGAATGTTTATGTGAAGGAAGGACAGCAAGTCGCTAAAGGCCAAATTGTTGCTGCGATAGAGAATACGGATGTTCTTTCTTTGCAGCGGGAATACTTTACCACTTATCAGGAGTGTGAGTCTGCCCGACAGGAGATGGAACGCCAGAAGTTGTTGGCTTCCAATGGCGCTGGGGTGAAGAAGAATATGCAGATGGCACGGAAAGATTATCAAGTGGCTCGTGCCAGTATGGTGGGTATTGCCCGTCAGTTGCAGCAGATTGGCATTTCTGCAGCATCGGTAGCCAAGGGCCATTTCACTTCTGTCTTCCCCTTGCGTGCTCCGGTGAGCGGTACGGTGAGTGAGCTGACAGCCTCGTTGGGAAGTTATGCCGACATGCAGACTCCTCTAATGAAGATCAGCAACAACAAGGCTGTGGAATGCGACCTCAACGTATTTGAAAAAGACCTGGGCAAGATAAAGAATGGCAACCGCGTGTTCCTTTCCCTTACCAATCAGCCAGGAGTGAAGTTGACAGGCAAGGTATACGGCATGAACGAAAGCTTCAACAAGGGCACGAAGAGTGTGGCGGTGCATGTAAAACTCGATGCGGCACCAGGCGCCAAACTCTTTGACGGCATGTATGTGTCGGGACAGATAGCCACTGGGCGACAGATGTGTTTTGCCTTGCCCAATAAAGCTATCGTGAGTGCAGAAGGCAAGCAGTATGTTTTTGCCCTCAATCATGAACCTAAGAACGGAGAGTACAGTTTCTCGCGCCATGAGGTGACGACAGGTGTCAGCACGGATGGATATACAGAGGTAGCCCTCTGCAAGCATATCAAGGAAGGACTGAAGATAGTTACCGACAATGCTTTCTATCTGGCTTCGATGACGGGTGAGCATGGTGATGAACACTAAGTATGATAGAATAAACACACATCACTATGTTTCAGAAACTTATCACATATTCGATACACCATAAGATGGTGGTTGGAATCCTGACTTTGGCTTTGGCAGTATGGGGCATCTGGTCGTTGGTGCATCTGCCTTTCGACTCTACCCCCGATATTACCAATAATCAGGTGCAGGTCATCACGCAGGCCCCTTCGCTTGGAGCCCAGGAGGTGGAACAGTATATTACCAGTCCGATAGAGATGGCGCTTGCCAACATTCCCCGTCAGGAAGAACGCAGAAGTATTTCGCGCAGCGGCTTGTCGGTAGTAACACTTGTCTTTGATGATGGTGCCGATATCTATTGGGCGCGTTCGCAAATCAGTCAGGTGCTCGAGGCTGTTGCCAAGGAGTTGCCTGCCAATGCAGATACCGAATTAGGGCCTATAGCTACAGGTTTGGGTGAGATATTCCACTATACTGTACGGCCCGAGAAAGGTTATGAGGACCGCTATTCTCTCACCCAGTTGCGCACCATTCAGGACTGGATAGTACGCAAGCAGTTGGCAGGAACGCCAGGTGTGGCAGAGGTCAGCGGATGGGGAGGCTACGTCAAGCAGTATGAGGTGGCTGTAGACACAGACCAGTTGAATGCCAACGGCCTTACCATCAGCGACCTGTTTGATGCCTTGCAGCGCAATAATGCCAATACTGGCGGAAGCTATATCGAGCAGAACTCCAATCAGTATTACATCCGTGGACTGGGTGTGGTGAAGTCGTTCGATGATATTGCCAACATCACCGTCAAGACAATAGAAGGAACTCCTGTCAGAATCAAAGATGTGGCAAAGGTGCAGGAAGGACACGCCACCCGTTTCGGAGCCGTGACAAGAAACGGCGAGGGTGAAGTGGTGGCAGGTATCGCCATCATGCTGAAGGGTGAGAACTTCCAGCAGGTCATCAAGAACGTGAAGGAGCGTATCAATCAGATACAGAAGTCTCTGCCCGAAGGTGTGGTGATAGAACCCTTTATCGACCGCACCAACTTGGTGGAGCGAGTGGAGGGAACCATTGCCCATAACCTGATAGCAGGCGGACTCATCGTCATCTTCGTCTTGGTTCTCTTCTTGGGCAACTGGCGTGCCGGTCTGGTAGTGGCGAGTGTCATTCCGTTGAGTATGCTCTTTGCCTTTGCTCTGATGAAAGCCTTCGGTGTGGATGGCAACCTGATGAGTCTGGGAGCCATCGACTTCGGAATGATAGTCGATTCGGCGGTTATCATTGTCGAGGCTGTGGTGACACATATCAACAGGGGCGATTTCTCGCAGCCTGGTGTGCGTGCTGCCTATATAGCCCGACATACGGTAGGAGGTGGTTTCGCCCTTACCCAGGCAGAGATGGATGCAGAGGTACATTATTCCGCCTCGCGTATCAGACAGAGTGCAGCTTTTGGTGAGATTATTATCATGATCGTGTACATTCCGTTGATGACGCTTGTCGGTATCGAGGGAAAGATGTTCCGTCCCATGGCGTTCACCGTGTTCTTTGCCATCTTGGGTGCTTTCATCCTTTCGCTTACCTATGTGCCCATGGCGAGCAGTCTGTTCCTGAGCCGTAAGGTACACACGGAGGCTACTTTCTCCGACCAGATGATCAGTCGGCTTCAGACCTGGTATCGTCCTGTGTTGGAATGGGTGTTGCGCCGTCGTAAGGATGTGATTACCGCTGCCGTGGCACTTTGTTGTGTGAGTGTGGTGGGACTCAAGTTCCTGGGAGGTGAGTTTATTCCAAGTCTCGACGAGGGTGACTTTGCTGTGGAGATGAGTATGGCGCAGGGTACGTCGCTCTCTCAGATGGTGGAAACCTGCACCAAGGCAGAGAAACTCCTGAAGTCTGAATATCCCGAGGTGAAGCAGGTGGTGAGTCGAATCGGTAGTGCGGAGATTCCTACCGACCCGATGCCAGTGGAGCGTGCCGACATCATGGTGGCTCTGAAGCCCAAGGCAGAATGGACTTCGGCAACGACCACCAGCGACCTGATGGAGAAGATGGAGGCTACGCTGAAGAATATTCCCGGAATGGAGGCTGAGTTCTCACAACCCATACAGATGCGTAACAATGAGCTGCTTACGGGTATCAAGCAAGATGTGGCCATCAAGATTTTCGGCGACGACCTCAACACGCTTATCCAGCAGGCAGAGAAGGTGGGTAAGATGATCAGTAATGTGAGAGGTGTGAGCGGAGTCATGGTGGAACAGGTGGCAGGCTTGCCTCAGATACAGGTGAGGTGCAACCATGAGCGCATGGCGGAGTATGGTGTCAGCGTGGACGATGTGAACCAGGTGCTTGAGACTGCTTTTGCCGGTGGAACAGCAGAATTTGTGTTTGAGGGCGAGAGAAAGTTTGACATCGTGTTGCGACTCGACAAGGATGTGCGCACCATAGAGGCATTGCAGACGCTTGCCATCCCCGTGAGTGCAGGTCAACAGGAAGGCCCGGCAGCTGTGACTGTTCCTTTGAACCAGTTGGCTGATATCGTCTACGAAACGGCCCCAGCCCAGGTGTCGCATGAGGACGGTGCCCGTCGCATCTATGTGGGATTCAATGTAAAGGGACGCGATGTTCAGAGTACAGTCGATGAGATTCAGCACTTGCTCGACAGCAAGTTGCAGTTGCCCGACGGTTATTATTACACCTATGGCGGAGAGTTCAAGAACCTGCAGAGTGCCGTCAACCGTCTGATGATAGTTGTACCTTTGGCGCTTGTCATCATTCTCTTGCTGCTCTATGCCACGGTGAAGAGTGTCCGCGAGTCGCTCTTTGTTTTCTCTGCCATTCCTTTTGCAGCCATTGGTGGTGTGTGGGCGCTGTGGTTGCGCGACATGCCTTTTTCTATCTCGGCAGGAGTAGGTTTTATAGCGCTCTTTGGCGTGTCGGTGCTCAACGGCATCGTACTTATCGGACAGATGAATCAGATGCAACGGGAGGGCGTGACCGATGTTCAGAAGCGCATCATAGACAGTTGTATGATCCGTCTTCGTCCTGTACTCATGACGGCACTGGTGGCTTCCATGGGTTTCCTGCCTATGGCGCTCTCACATGGTGATGGAGCTGAGGTGCAGAGACCTTTGGCTACTGTGGTCATAGGTGGACTTATCACCTCCACTTTGCTCACGCTCCTTGTCCTGCCTGCCATCTATAAGACGTTTACGAAGGGAAGTGAAGAATTAATGAAATGAAGAGTGAAAACTTCTAAACCCAGCTAAACTTGAGTAAAAATAAAAAATATGAAACGAATGAATATGATGATAATAGGACTCTGTGGTTTGGCTTTGCTGCCACAGACAGTCCTTTCGCAGACCCGAAAGGTGAGTCTGCAGGAATGTATAAATATGGCTCTGGAGAAAAATCCGCAGATGCAGGTTGCCAATAAATCAGTAGAACGTGCCAAGGCTCTGCAGGGGACGGCATGGGAGATAGACAAGACCGAACTCTCGCTGTCGCAAGATCCCACATCGGGCGGCAGTCCTGACAATGCTCTTTCCCTGTCGCAGAGTATCGAGTTTCCTACTTATTATATAGCACGCCACAAACAGTTGAAGGCCGAGACGCAAGCAGAGAGAAGTAAGGCTGCTTTGGTTCGCCTGTCGCTCGAGAATGATGTGAAGGCAGCTTATTATCAGGCTGTCTATCAGGCAGAAAGACTTCGCGTGTTGGAGAGTCAGGACAGTTTGCTGGCACAGTATCGCACGTTGGCAGAGAAGCGATACAAGGCAGGAGAGACCCGACAGTTGGAACTGCTTTCGGCAGAACGTCTGCAGCGCGAGAACAAGATGGAAGTGTTGGCGGCTCACAACGAGTTGGAGACAGCCCAGCTTTTGCTCTCACGTCTTGTGGGAAGCGTCGAGACGGTGGAGCCAAAGGAAGATTCGTTGCTTCCGCTCGACTGGAAGCAGGCCTCCTATAACTATAGTCAGACCCCCGACGGACAATATTCAGCCGACCGTCTGAAAGCTTCCGAACAGGCTGTACGTGTGGCAAAGAATGGTTTTGCCCCATCGCTCAGTCTTTCATTGCGCAACCAGCTCGTCATCAGTTCCTGGAATCCCTATGACCAG
>ENA-ORTS01002066-ORTS01002066.1-human-gut-metagenome-genome-assembly--contig:-NODE-2066-length-12514-cov-2.557509_pt1 | contig 12514 bp, 15 predicted proteins | sample MGYA00241911_ERZ509186 | MGnify/ENA primary metagenome ERZ509186 (study PRJEB26280, sample SAMEA2338852) | human gut metagenome | biome: human gut; feature: human-associated habitat; material: faeces...
ATTAATGTTTGTATCAAGAGAAGTTGGATTATTATATCCTCTTAAAAATCCCAAAGAATCCGGCAGAAGTTCTCCCAGAAGTAGGAAATCAGACCGCCGTTGTTGTGATTTTCACCCAAGAATCCCAATTACCATACCACATTCTACGTATATAGTAAGATCCATCACCGTAATGTATAATTTGGATGGATGAATCTTGTCCACCACCTAAATTAGTATATAAGGTAACCAATATACCCCATGATCCGTTATTTATAGGCGTATTGGTTGATCCTTCTTGGATTCGTAGAATAACACTTTTTTTAATGGTGTTTAAGTCACCTTTAAACAGTCCTCCATCTCTTAACCACGTGATATTTATACCTAGCAGTTCTCCCAGGTCAGTGCTATATCTTTTGTCACGTCAATATATTGGTACTTCAATCGCCTCACTAGGGATAGCATTGATTGATTCTATTTTGCTCGTGTTCACAAGACCTAATCGTGACACTACTATTTTCGCATACCAATTAGCTTTTATGTAAAAGCAAAATCTATCTGTATCAACTGTATAATACATATTAATGTTACTAATTTTGGTCCCGTTTATCAATTTGCAAAAGACTTTATTTGCATTCCATCTAATCATAGACACTGCGACAGAGAACGAGTTTCCACCAACATTTGTAACACTAATTACAGACTCATTTATTGATCCGGGATTTGGCATAAATACACTAATCTTACAATATTGATTATTATCTTTAGATAATTCTAAAGGTACCATACCGGAACTCATCAACCCACTTTTATTTGATGTTGCATTCCCAATCAGTTCTCCCAGCTCTCTGTTTAGATAAAATCCATGTTAAAAAGAGAGTACACGAATCGTAACTATAAGGTCATAATTTATAGCAGTTATCATAATCTGATTATCCTTTAGTGATATAGATATAATTTTATCAGCACTAGAGAATATCTTCGTAACAATGCCGGTAGAATCAACATAAATCATCATTTCTCCGTCATTATGGCTGACATATACGAATTCATTGGTAGGAGCACCTATACTAAATGATACTCCTGGCCGTATTGTTTCATAATATTCAGTTCTTTTTATTCCATTTGTTGGCAGAAGTCCTCCCAGGACTTTCGCGGCAGCCGAAGAAGATGTTAAAGTTGGGTTCTTGGAACCGTCCAAAGTACGGAGCCAAGAGAAGGTGTCGGACTGGGGCAACTGGTCCTCAAACTCATCTGTTCCGGCTGCCGCAGCGGCAGCAAATGTTGATATTTCTGATGCAGCGGAAACAATCCGTGCGGAAACTAATTCTGTCATCTCATCGACGGTCACCTGTCGTTCGTTGCCGTTTTTATCCACAGCTTTAAAGCCAACTATATTATTCAAGTCCATAATGCAAATTTTAAAATTAAAACAAATACTTCACCCATGCAAAATAATTACTGTTCTCAATATAATTCGGATCATCCTCGTTGGAATATGCCTCCCTCTCAAACGATACCACCTTATACGCCCTGCCGGCATCCTTCAACCGTACCGCCATGACCAGCCACTCCACACCATACCAGAGATAGAATGCCAGCCCAGCCAGTACCAGCCACCAGGCGGAAAGGTCAAAACACAACAGTAAGATCCAGATAACTGTACCGGTGGCAACTGCCATCTCAACCCATTGACGGGCGTGGATACACTCATGGTTTCTCACTTTCTGAGTGATTTTCTCTTCCGGTCGCTTGCTTAAAACAAACGGACCGATTGTTATCGTATGGCAAGAACTGAACGCAAGTAGCACCTTTGCCAGAAGGTTGTTACAATATACCTTTTTCATGTTGTTCCTCCTTTTTATCTAAATAATCATTCAAAGAATCAGCCAGCAAACCGGGCAGCATGGAGGTGGAGCGTCTTATGATATCCACCTCTTCTTCGTCAATCTCGACACCTTCAGCAGTAGATTTGAATATCTTCTCAGCAAGGAGATGCGCCTTCAAACCCGCTACGTTCTTGTATATCCAGTCACCGTAGACCTCAGTGATGTTGTTGGCTATCAGTTTTTCTTTCTTAATCCCGTCGTAAATAGGAAATTGTGCAAAATTTATTCTCATACTTTAATATTTTAAATGTTATAAATCCACCCAGGTACTTCCTCCATTCATTGACTTGCGAATTCCGTTTCGCCCGACTGAAAAAATATAACTTCCACATCTTACATACAGAGTATCATTCGCTGTTGAAACATCCCCGGTTATACTTCCACTTCTAATTACTGTATCCAAAATGCCTTGGTATAAATGTCCGTCTATTGACTGAAACCGTTCGTATTTCATTTCAAATTTGTCGTATTGCACAAGCAAATTATCAACATTTACAGCCGACATATTAGTGCTGCCGATAAAATTATTACCGATATTGAATCCACCAATTGTCCCCTTTGTCGCTATGATAGTTCCGGTGATATTCGCTTTCTGACAAAGAATCTCTCCGGTCTTTGTGTCCATCCTCAGATTAGGCTGGCCGTTAGTGCTGTCCTGTGACTGCATGATACCGTAAGGTGCCCCGTCCGGTGTGTATCCGTTCAACTTGAACATAAATCCGGCTATGTTCGCCTTATCAGCAAGGAATATGTCGGTTACCAGACTTTTGTATTTCTGCATGGCTTCCCAGTTGGAATCTCCGTTAGCGGATGTAGGAGCCGCTGATACAGAACTTCCATAGTTGCGCACAAGAAAATTGTAATAAACTTCACCTATTTTGTGAATGATCTTGTCACGCTGTTTTGCATTCCATACGTATGTCTGTCCGGAAGCCCATACTCCTCTGTCATAAGGGAACGCACCCGTAGCTCCTGTTGCTCCTATGGAACCATCATTTGCAACACCCACACCCTTCTCGGCCACATAATTGTCATTCCAAGCAGCAGCATCGGAAGCTGATTTATAAGCCCGGACGGCAAACTGGGTGTATCCGGCTGTCGCAGGTACGGATATCTGGCTGTTCAGTGTCGCACCTACATGAGCCAGCCAGCTTCCGTTGTATTTGCGGGCTGCCAGATAAAGCGTGCTGCACGTGCTTACATTGCCTGCCACATTCTGTTTGCAAGTGACAAGGAATCCAGACGGGGATGGCGTGCCTGTTGAAGTGAAGTTGATCACGCTGACAGGACTGTCCAGCCAGTAGGATGCCGACGGTCCGACGGGGGCAACCATCTCCTGCCAGTCCGCATGTACCGTCCGGTTCGCAGATCTGCCGGCGAGGATGTATCCGCCGTCTCTTTTCCTGCGGAGTCTGCCGTTTCTGAACCTTGCAATTTTAATCGGAGGGTTGGAGGTTTCAACCTTGCTTAAGTAAGATCCTCCGGCAAACGATACTGTACTGTTCTTGGCATACGGAGTATTGGCGGATTCCCAATGACCGGCTGCTGTGATGCTCTCACCATCCTTTCCGTCACTGCCGTCCACAACCATCGGAACAGTCTCGACATCAACCGCCTGACCGTTCACGTAGAACACGAACTTCAAGCTACTGGTAAAATTACCGGAAGCCACCCCGACACCATCACCGATGGGAACCTCGGCCGCACCATCACGACTGTACTTCAACTCCCCGTCCGTTGTGGCCGTAGTGACCGCACCGACTGTCTTCATACGCCGACAGGATACCGAAGCCACACTGTAACCGCCGTTCTTGTTCTTGCTGACCATCGTGGCCGAAGTGACAAGGCTATAAATTACCGCATCGGAACCGTCCGCCCCGCCACGGACACCGGTTATCTTGAAAGTCAGTTCACGGGTATAGAGCTGCCCGTTCTTCATTGCAGCCAGTGTGATGGTAACCGTATTCTGTTCCGGGACCGACTTTCCGGCAGCGACGGATATCGCCACCGCTCCGGTGGCCTTGCTTGTGCTTGCCGTGAAACCGGCAGGCGTGCTGACTGTCAAAGTTTCAAGGGTGAGTTTCTCGGTACCGTACCACATGGACACATGGGTAGTCCATGACTGTGCGGAAGTAGTAACGCCGGTACTGGTAAGAGCGACGCTCACCATCTCATTGTCAAGGTCGGCCATGACATTCGACTCCCCGTCCTTACTCCATCGGTGCACCACTGCCGGAGTGCTCCATTCACTCCATACGCCGTCACTCTTCACACGTTTGCACGCCCATTCCACTTGGTGGTCCTGATCAACGCCAAGAAAATCATCCTTCCAGCCTTCCGGAACATAATCATCCTGCTGCTTCGAGTCCGGCTTGTCAGGGATAAGACCGATGATGTTGTTACGGGTGTAGATCCACTCGTAACCTTTGCCGTCCTTACCGTCAGTCCCGTCTTTGACCATGACCATCCACAAACCATTCCGGTATATATAGGTACAATGGTCAGCCGTATTTCGGTAGCTGTCACCCTCCTTGGGATTGGACGGATGGGATGCGAATTCACCCAGGAAGGTGATGCTCTCACCTTTAAGTTCACGACCGTCCAGCAGTATCTCCCAGTCTTCATGCACGGTCCATTCGGCTGACTTCCCGGCAAGGATATAACCGCCATCCTTTTTCTTTCGATAATTGCCGTTCCTGAACCTTGCGATCCTGATGGGAGGGTTGGATGTTTTCACCTTGGAGATAAAAACACAGCCCGCCAAAGTGACCATAGTATTGCCCTCGTATGGGGTATTGGCGGATTCCCAATGACCGCCACCTATTACAGACAGGCCCGGATCACCCTTGTCACCTTTGGCGGCTGATACAAGCCAGTCCGGATTGTTTTCGGATGGCTCGGAAGTAGTGCCCTTGTCATTGACGCACAACCATGTGGAACCGTTATGGGGCACACGGGAATAATACGCATACTTCCTGCCCGGCTCCCAGCTAGGGAAGTCGATAGGAACGCGGACTGTGTTACCGGTAATTTCATCAATTTGAAAAATCAATCCCGTCATGATGATATCCTGCAATACTGCCGAGAACCTGTCGCAGTTGATCCCGTTGATGGTCATACCCTTTTTCTTGCCGAACCAGCTCTTCATCTGTGCCGACTCCGGGTCCCAGGTGTTGGCATTGTCAACAAGGGTGATGCAGCAGTTACCGTCACGCACGTCTATGATGATATAAGTCTGACGCTCCGGGTCTGTAAAGTTCCCCGTCTGTCCGAGACGCATCTCGTTATGGGGAACGAACTCATATCCGGGACGCGGAACCATCACGAATGTCTTCTCGTCGTAATCTGCGGAAATGATACGGTACTGTATTTTCCGGAAACCAATAAAGTCACCGGTAGTGACGCTTTTGTCATGCCAGAATCCTAGGAGGATATCGTCCGGCTTCTGTCCCAGCGGTACACCATCCTCCAGATCGGGGGTGACAGTATAACTGCCGTCACTATTGGCGACAAAACTTTTTATCTTCAGCCCTCCGCCGGGACTTATAGTATTATATCCTTCAAAATAGGTCTGACGGTTGAAACGAAGTTCAGGAACACTCAGAGAGCTGCGCAGGACCAAAGCCTCCAGCTCGGCACGGGCGTCCTCACCGATGTAACCGCCCTGAACACCAGTGATAAAGTCACCGAAAGTAAGACTTTTACCTATTTTCGCCCCACCAAACAAAGAAAGCAGATAATCAGTTGAATCCGATTTATCCTTATGAATAAACATATCATCCAACTCATTTTTGTCAGACAAAGCATCAATCATAGCCAACAACAAAGAACCGACACGCAATGCCGTATTCGCTCCGGCATTACGCTCATCCCTTATCTGCTCCGCCAATTTTTTTAATGTGTCTTTAATATCCGCCATTTACTTTTTTATTCCAAAGTAACAACAAAGCCAAAAGCCGTAAAAAGACATCATTTCTTTTTATGATGCCCCCATAAATGCGAACGCATGGAGGTACTGCGCTTGTGATTCGCCTCTTCAATCTTCTCCGCAAGCAGCCCACAGAACTCCTCACCATACATATATGCCATCTGCTCTTTCAAGACCATGACCGATGCAAAATAGGCACGTGAGAACCATTCACGGGGTTTGCGAGGCTCACCTGAGGTAATCTTGCCGGATTTTTGTCTGTGCACATAATTCTTGCCTCTCAAATCCGGATTCAAAAACTTCAAATCACCCTTGTTATGCCCTCTATGACCGTCATTATACAACTGGCCGTCGATCTCATATCCCCGCCCCGTACCACAATCCTGATAAATGCCATATTCCATAAACTTATGCTGGATCACCGTCAGTTCACTGCTGCCCATTGTCACATTCTCCGTTATATCATTGTGTAGTAACACCGTATCAACCACGTGCAGTCTCATGATCTTCTCCCTCCAGATAGTGACCATCATCTCGGCCCACGCCTTCTTATACTTTGCCCGATCTTCAGCCGTGGACTTCGGCCTGTTCTCATTCCTCCCACTCATCACTGTCATAAATTAGAGATACCGGTTCGGAAACATCAATCATAAAATACAGGCCTGTGCATCCAGAAATAAAGTATTCACCCAGTTCGCGTGAATACACATTATCCGTATTCAGGTACACCAGTTCGTTATCCAGATTCTCACGGTCAACCAGCATCCTGCTGTGCACCTGGCGGAACAGCTGCCGGCACACCTCCAGTGCCGCTTGGCGTTCCGCCATATCACTGATACGGTACCGCATCATGAGAAACACGGTAAAAGTACGCTTTTTAAAATATCCTCCGGAACGCTTCTCGGTCACTCCGTCATTCGTATCATCTACTGCGAAAAACGCGGATTCGCGCCGAAGGTTCTGAAGAACCTCTTCAAGCGAGTTGATACCGGAACAGACACACGGATAAAAAGCGTGAGCCTTGGCCAATTTGTTTTTTTTGCACATTCCTTTAAAATAGGACAGCGCATCGAATAAATTATTTGCATCCATATCTCTGTTGTAACTCCTGTGCCTCGCGAGCCTTCTCATTCAGTTCGGTCAACGCCCGCCAGCAATCCATCTGCAATACTTCTCTCTCCTTTGTGATATCCCCGCCTGTCAATGCCCGAATCTCCGCATTGACGAGTTCAAGCATATTAAAGGCTTCACCCTCCAGTTGTTCCGGAGGACGGAACAGATAGGGAAAGCATTTTGTAAAATGATTCTTAACCGATGCAATCCACAAAAACACGGACAGCAGTTCTTCTTCCGAAGGATTGAACCGGCGGGGATGCCGCCCTTTGCGATCCACGTACAACAAAATTGCCATGGAACGCAGAAGAGCGTTATCGCGCGTGCGTAAAAATCCCTGATAATAATTCTCAATACTGACATACTCCTTAAACGGAACATCATGCAACCGGGCATCCACCGACCGGAACCTGCCGATCCGCCACAAACAGAAAGGCATATCACCCGGACGCTCGATAAAATCCAGCATGTGCAGGAAAGACTGTACTTGCCACGAATGAACAAAGAACCGAACCTTTTTCCATCCGTTGCGAACAGAACAAACCCACCCGTCCTCCTGTCTGCGCAATACAGTGATCCCCAGCAGCCGGACAAAGATGTATGTCTTTGCCGTGACCGGATCAAAACGGGTCATGATATAACACACATAGCGCAACTGCCATTGCTCCAGCTTGTGCCATGCATCCGGCAGATGGAAGTTGATCAACCTATCCCCAAAAGTAGCAGGTGTCTTCTTTTTCATTTTTATAGTATTCAAAATGTTTTACCTTATACGCATCGCTATCCTTATACGCCGGATAATCGTCCGGACACCTCTCCAACAAGTTAACCACATTCGCCAGTTCCACACGGAATGCCGGCAACTGCTTGTTGATCCAAAAACCTATCGCCCTACGGAGCGAACAAACCAACGGTATCTCAGCTTCAGCCAGAGACTTATGCCGGATTTGTTCAAGCAAATGATCAAATAAAACTGCGGATATATCGCGCCGGATATATTCTTCAGCCTCGCTGATTTGCGGACGAAGTTCGAGCAGATCAGTACGGATGGCTGTCGGTCGGCCTGCAAAATCACGCACATGGGCACCGGTATAGTAAAGGGAACTGATCACCAACCGGGCACAAACTGAGGAAGACCAAGCGTCATCACCTGTCATGCCCTCAATAATACAGTCCAGCGCATAATCCGCCTCACGCTGTATCTGCACGCGTAACGATTCAACCCGGTCACGTGATGCCGGAGATATATTCTGGTTATTGACAATACCGAACCCCGTATCCGTCAGTATCAGATCCAGCCCCGGGATCGCCTGATAAAACGCATCAAGACAGATATAACGGCACACATCTTCTTTAACGGGCAGCGTATCCACATCCGTATCACTCCCCAACACCGTGCCGAAGAGCTTATGTTCAGCCTGTTCAAACCGATCTTGTATCGCATCAAACACATACACATTTGCCGAAGCAGCTGCAAAAACGACCTTCTCAAAAGTCTGTTTATCAATTTTCATCTTCATCGTTATTATGGTTTATCCGGTTAGCAGTCGTTGATTTGGCATCGGTATTCTGATCCAGTGTCGTGAGCAGGATCATCGGCACATCCGGATAGACCTTCTCACCCCATCCGTTATAATGAATCACCACGTTATGCGGCATGTACATCAGATCATGAAAGGCAATCTCAAGCGACTGCTTGAGAGTAAACAGCTCGCGCTTGTCAGATCCGGAGTTATTGGACTGTGACTTGCCCGGAGTGGCCCCCACCAGATTGGGATGAATATTATCACCATAACAAGTAATATTGGACGCCTCTTGAATGTCTTCAGACCAGTCGCCACCCTCTTTAGTCGTATCAATCACATTGATACGCACCATACGGTTCTCCTTGCCGTTAGGATCGATGTAATAACCGGTAATCCAGACCTTGCCGGAATTCTCGATGCCGGACACAAAATTTTTAATATTCTCTTTTTCTTTCTTAATGCGCTCCAGCTGCTTTACAGGCTCGGTTATGTGCTCTTCAGCCAACAGATTGGACCAAAAATCCTTGTGGACTTCAACCTGGTACTTAACCGTCGCATGATTCTTCAGCTTGGCTTTTTTCCCCTTACCAATCAACCGCTTGATGTCAAACCAGTCGCCTCGAAAAATAGAAGTATAGTTGGGTAACGGATAGTATCGGCAGCCGGGTGTCGGAAAACGGACCAGAATGGCAAACTTGCGGTCTTTGGTGGGTATGGACTTTTTTCCGTCCTTGCCGGGTTCACGCCCCATCCGAACCTCCAGATCACCCAACGGGTCTTTTTCGTCAAGCAGCGGCAGCACCTCGATCTCATCCTCACGCAAGGCCGACTTCCGGAAGTTGCCATAGAAAACATGATTGATACGCCCCTTGTCATCCGCCTTTTCGAACCGGCAATAACAGGCCTCCTTGTGCCGGAGCCTGACAATCCGGGAACCGTCAACAGACAGTATGATCACCGACACACAGAAAAAATAATACTTCATATCTGTCGCCTGTTCAAGCATGAAGGAAGGTATACTGTTATGCAGCATCCATTTTTTAATTTCCTTATCAACAGTCGGTCTGCCCGTATCATAGTCATTATACTTCTGCCCGGCACCGTAACAAGTAAGCACATTGAACAACTTGTTCTGAGACATCACCTCGTCAACCCCTATCAACCTGATCAGCTCATACGGTAGCCTGTTGTCAGCGCCCCAGTTCACGTATTTATAACCTTTCGCCCCCGGCAACGTCGTCGAGGACACATCTTCGCCATCCTCGTCAAAAACCGCCGAACTGTCCTCGACCGTCTCTATGGACGCCTGCACGCCGGATTTACCCACCTCAAACACACCTGAAGGGATATAGTCCAGCCGCACCCTGTTGTTTGTCTTATTTTTCATAAATAAACCTCCATACCATTAATTGAAAACAATGTGATATCACGCAACCTGCGTGGCAGTCCGGATTTGGGACACTTGACCAAATGCGTGCCTCCCCGCCAATGGGAACCGATACAGATCACCCCCTTGTACTCAATGATGTCACCTGTGGACAATTTCCAGACACGCAAATCAACCGGCTGTCCGGATTCCAGCAGCCGGATGGCATCAAGCCTATGTATTACCTTTATGCCCATATCACTCAAACGTATAATCAAATGTATTATCGAACACACGTCCGGCACGCGGCAACTGCAAGATATTGTGATTACGCTGCGCATACCGATAAGAGAAAGTAAAGAACGGCAAATGATCCGGATCGTTGCTGCGCTTCGATTCCGACTCGGTGACGGTAACCTCCTTGCCCACTGTCGTACCGTCCAGCAGATAAATCTCTTTAGATCGGAACAAATCATCAAGCCACAACGCCATCTCATGTGTCAACACACCCGTATTGGCCTTGAACACCTTGGTCTCATCAATCCGATAATTACGGAACATGCCATTAGTGTAAGCGGTGGATCGGACGTATTCCGGCTCCAACGCATGAGTTCCGGTACAGTAAACCGTCTCCTGGCACCCGAAAGAATTGGTGAACAACAGAACCGGAGCGACATCGGGCGCATCAGGATCGAGTGAGAAAGTCTGCGTCCGTACTCCGGCATGAATAATATAGCGCACCAGCTCGAAGCCCGGTTTGACCAACAATTCGGGAGAAACTTCTACCGTAACGATCTTGTCCGTATCTGTCACCTGCCGCAAACTCACCTCACGGGTAGACAAACCGTCTTCGTTCCGGTAATAGACACAGGTAGCAGTCACAGGACATGCCTCAGTCGTGACCAGATGCACGAACTCCTTGCGCCCTATCGCCGTAATCTTCTCTCCCATCAGCGTGGACAGAAAATAACCCGCCATAAAATCCGCAGCCGGCATGGAGGACTCGGCAGCACAGAACTGCACCGTAAAGTTTTTATTCTGTTCGGATGATCCGTCCGTTATCCGATAACTGCACCGTTCTATCAGGTTTGTTGCCAAATACGGTTCAATCAAGCCCTGCAAATCATTGATGGTTATCCGGCCGGAAGTATCCGGAATGTAAGTTTCGGACAGAATCTCTTTTTCTCCGACCGTCAATGAGAAAACAGCCTTATTCTGATCCGTAGCGAACACCAGCTCGTTCAGTCCGGAACTGAAGGCATAGGCCGGGATATCCTTTACTAAAACTATCATATAACCTTTTTTATTTCAAAAATAAGGCAAATACCACGGGCAATAAAAGACAAGGACACCCTGTTTCGCAACAGAATGTCCTCTATGTAAAATGTATAAAAAAATGTTTCTTATCGACGCATCATCATCCATTTGGGACGATTGTCACTGTCTATATGGATATGATAGCCCGTATCACGCATCGTAGATGCAATATCATTCAAGGACAACTCCACCATATCAGACAAATCATCTTGAATATCTTGTGTGCTTTTCAACAACACATCATCACCATCGGGCTGATCAGCCGGAAGAAACGCCATCAGATATTCAATCAATACATATTTCTCTACACGAGATTGATTGGGAGTAGAATTATTTTTCATGCTTCACCTCCTTTGTAACATAGTCATGCAAAAACGCATCTAATCGGATTAATTGTTCATGATTTATTTCGGATATATCTCCATAATTTTGAGCAAATAAATGGAATTTAACTTCTTTATTACCGTCACTACCTATCTCGACAGTCTTCATTATTGAAAATTCGTCATTCATCGCAAACCTCCTTCCAGCATTTTCGGGTTTGAAGCTTCACAGAAGCGGAACTCGCCGCGTACTGGATAAATATTAACTATAAAAACTGTATTAAATTGATTCTTTTCGGGATAAACTGAAATCTGTATGTAATTACCTCTTAAAACATCCACATGAAGCGGTTTGGTTCTTGGAAACTCTTCATCCAACATGGACGCTTTGGCACGAACAGCCTCAATAAAGGCATCACGTGACAGTTCATCAGGAATCAAGGCATGAGCAAAAGTGGAAATCCACTGGTTCATAGCCCTGCCTTTATTGTTGACAGACAGGTAAGTTTTAGGATTATCAATAAAGAATTTCATCGCAAACCTCCTTTCTTGCAAAGATGTAACGACACAACAAACCAGGCCAGGCAAAGCAATGCAGGAACAGCCGACACAAAACCTGCACATACCAATGCAGAAAAAGCCAAGGAAGCATGAGCCATAAGGCACACCTGACGGTTAGACACAGATTCTTCAAGTACGGAAGAAAATAATTGATTCTCACGGTTCAGCCACATAGTTAGGACTGACGATTTGCTCACGACATTTATGTCGGTAGCAGGAATTGAAACTGTTTGTTTCATACGATTATGGTTTTGTTTAGCATTTTAGACAGATAAACGGCTGTCCTATCCCGTGTCGCTAAACAAAACCATAATCCACTCCGCAGAGCAAAAATAGTTGGGAAAGACAGCCGTAACTTTATCACAAAAGTTGTGACTTCTACAATATCTTAAATCTATTAGGCACAAAAAAAGCCCATTCATCATGAGCATTAACCGTTGCTCTAACGTCATGAACACACATGGTTTTGTTTAGCACCGCAAATATGAGGATTATATTTGAGAGTGCCAAAC